>JAEEGL015884028.1_pt1 | contig 47455 bp, 46 predicted proteins | sample 9134231 | NCBI WGS metagenome assembly JAEEGL01 (sample SAMN16246548, study PRJNA631951) | gut metagenome | biome: gut microbiome; feature: rumen; material: fiber-attached | host: Bos | place: Iran: Karaj | collected 2018-10
GTATTCGCGACTGCAAGTTCGCCATCTAGTTTGGATTGGCCATAAACGTTAAGTGGCGCATAGTCTTTGTCATCTGGTTGCCATGGTTTTTCGCCTTCGCCATTAAAAACATAATCGGTTGAAATATAAACCATTTTAGCGTCGATAGTTTTGCAAGCATCAGCAATGTTCTTAGTGCCATCAACATTGACGGCACGAACAGCCTCTAGATTTTCTGGCTCTTCAGCCGCATCGACATTAGTCCAGGCGGCGCAATGTATTACTGCATCCGGATGAATATTTAAAATGGATTTTTTGACAGCATCTTTATCTGTAATATCTAAAACAATAGTATCAAAACTAAAATTTCCTTCTGTACGGTCTGCGCCAATAGCTTCGTGTCCACGGCGAATTAGCTCGTTCATTACATCAAAGCCGAGTTGGCCACTAGTTCCGGTAACTAAAACTTTCATTATTTATCTCCGTACATTTTTTCGTAGTAGTTTTGATATTCACCGGAAATAATTTCTTCCCACCAATCTTTGTGGTCTAAATACCATTTTATGGTTTTTACGATTCCGTTTTCGAATTTGGTTTCTGGAAGCCAACCAAGCTGAGTATGAATCTTGGTTGGATCGATAGCATAGCGACGATCGTGGCCTTTGCGGTCTTCTACAAAGGTAATTAAATCTTCAGACTTACCGAGTTCTTTCAAAATAAGTTTAACAATATCGATATTAGCCATCTCATTGTGGCCACCGACGTTATAGACTTCACCGATCTCGCCTTCATGAATAATTAAATCAATGGCTTTGCAGTGATCTTCTACGTAAAGCCAGTCTCGGACGTTCTTGCCATCGCCATAAACTGGAAGAGGCTTATCGTTTAAAGCATTGATAATCATTAATGGAATGAGTTTTTCTGGAAAATGATATGGGCCATAGTTATTTGAACAGCGAGAAATTGTGGCTGGGAATTTATAAGTGCGGCAGTATGCCATAACAAGAAGATCAGCGCCAGCTTTAGAAGCAGAATATGGGCTGGAAGTATGAAGTGGGGTTTTTTCGGTAAAGAAAAGATCTGGGCGATCAAGTGGAAGGTCACCATAAACCTCATCAGTAGAAACTTGGTGGTAGCGTGGGATATTTAGCTCACGGCAAACATCCATCAAAGTCTCGGTGCCAAGTACGTTGGTTTGAAGGAAGAGCTCTGGCGTTTCGATAGAGCGGTCAACATGAGATTCGGCAGCAAAGTTAACAACGATATCTGGCTTTTCTTCTTCAAATAAATCTTTAATAGCTTTGCGGTCGCAAATATTAGTTTTTGAAAAACGGAAGTTTGGGTTTTCTAAGGCTTTTTTCAAAGTAGAAAGATTCCCTGCATAGGTTAAACAATCTACACAAACAATACGGTAGTCTGGATATTTTTTAAGCATGTGGTAGATAAAGTTTGAACCGATAAAGCCTGCACCACCGGTGACAATAATCGTTTTTTTCATTTTCCTCCTTAAAACTCTATTTTTGATTCTTTTAGTGTTGGATGTTTTTGGTCTTTTTCGCTTAATATTAGTTCGCCGACATCGGGCCAATCTATGGCGATATCTGGGTCATTATACATAATTCCCCCTTCATCTTCTGGATGATAAAAATCGTCACATTTGTAAGCGAATTCAGCATGGTCACTAACTACCATAAAGCCGTGAGCAAAGCCGCGCGGAATCATGAGTTGTTTATGGTTCTCTCCTGAAAGCAAAGTGCCAACCCATTTACCATAGGTAGGGCTGTCTTTACGAAGATCAACGGCAACATCAAAGACTTCGCCTTTTAAGACGCGCACAAGCTTAGCTTGAGGATGGGTTTTTTGAAAATGGAGTCCACGAAGAACACCTTTTTTGGAGCTGGACTGGTTATCTTGTACGAATTTATAATTTAAACCAGCTTCTTTAAAATCAGCTTCGCTATATGTTTCCATAAAATATCCGCGTTCATCACCAAAAAGAGTAGGCGTAATAATATAAACACCGTCAATGTTGGTTTTCTCAAAAACAAATTTGCCCATTAATCTTTAATTTTCCCTTCTGCCACGTTTTTAAGGTGTTGGCCATAAGAGGATTTACCGTACTTATTAGCAGCTTCGAGAAGTTTTTCTTTATTGATCCAATCATTTTTATAAGCGATTTCTTCTAGTGCGGAAATTTGGATGCCCTGACGTTTCTGAATGACACGAACAAAGTCTGAGGCGTCAGCAAGGCTATCCATAGTGCCAGTATCGAGCCAGGCGTAACCACGCCCAAGGAGTTGAACGTCTAATTTATCCTCTTTAAGATACATCTCATTTAGAGTGGTTATTTCTAGCTCACCGCGATCAGATGGTTTGACTTTATTGGCTTTTTCACTAACGCCGGCTGGGTAGAAATAGAGGCCAGTAACAGCGTAATTACTTTTTGGGGTTTTTGGTTTTTCTTCAATGGAAATTGCTTTCCAATCTTTATCAAACTCTACTACACCAAAACGTTCTGGATCAGTGACATAATAGCCAAAGACAGTAGCGCGACCATTCTCAGCGTCTTCAGCAGCAGAAAGGAGTTGTTTGCGAATGCCGGCGCCATAGAATATATTATCACCAAGTACCATAGCACAGGCATCATTGCCAATAAATTCTTCACCTAAAATAAAGGCCTGAGCAAGACCATCTGGGGATGGTTGAACCTTATATGATAAGTTAATGCCAAATTGTGTGCCATCACCAAGAAGACGTTCAAAGTTTGGAAGGTCAAGTGGGGTAGAGATAATAAGAATATCTTTAATTCCTGCCAACATAAGCATAGAAAGTGGATAATAAATCATTGGTTTATCATACACTGGCAACATTTGCTTCGAAGTTGCTAAAGTTAATGGATAGAGGCGCGTACCAGAGCCTCCAGCTAAAATAATTCCTTTCATAAAAACTCCTTTTCTATGGTTTTATTATACCATAGCGAGAAGATAAACGGGAGAGCTCTTTCTCTTGGGAAACTAGTACTTCTCTTGATAAATGATAGTGGCTGGCAATATATTCTTGCATTTTTTTAATCTCCCTAATATGAACTCCGCTTTTGTTGGAATTTTTGGTAACAGATGAGCTATGCTTTCTGAAGATGTTCAGAGCTTTTCTACAATAAGCAATTTTGCCGTACTTTAAAAGATTAACATAAAAATACCAGTCGCCGACTTGCTGAAATTTAAGAGCTTCTGTGAAGATTTTTTTGAATGGAATCATGGCGTCTTTTTTAAAAACTACTCCAGAAACGTTAGGAATGGAACATCTAATAGCCATTATTTCTTTGATTTCATCTTCACCATTTTTTATATAATTTTTTTTATAGTGCCCTGTTTTTTCCTTATCTCTAGAAAAACGCAGGTTGGGCGCAATAATAATTCCTTTTCCATTAATAACTTTGGACTCTGAGTATGATATAACTGTATTCTTATCTTTAAACCCTTTCACAACATTATCTAGAAAGGTTTTTTGACACAAATCATCCGCTTCAGCAATCCAAATATAATCTCCTTTTGCAAGTTCAAAACCTTTTTGCCACTGTGACATAGCCTTGCCTGAGTTTTTATCATTTCCCACAAATTTAACATTCATGCCTGGGTTCTTTATTTTAAGATCAAAAACTATGTTTTTGGCTAGTTCTGCGCTTCCATCCGTAGAACAATCGTCTAAAATAATTAGCTCGTGAATAGGATAGGTTTGATTTAATATGGTTTTAATTCTTTTCTTAAGATACTTACCGTAATTATAGTTTGGAACGATAACTGAGACTTTTTTATTTTGCAAAGTAGCCATAAACTGCCTCTACTTCTTTTAAAAACTTTTCGCCATAGTAATGCTTGAGCGCGTATTTTTTTGCCTCTTTAGCAATCTTCTTATTTTCTTCTGGATGTTTATATAAATGTTCTAGCTTATCGTACCATTCGCCAGGCTGTGCAAGAAAACCATTTTTACCATCTGTTATTGCTTGTTTAAAGGTATAGCTAGGGGAGGCAATTGTGGTTGTTTCTACGATTGCTGCTTCAAAAAATTTAAGTTCGGATTTGCAATTGGTGAAATCATTGATGAGAAGTGGGGCAATGTTAACATCTACTTCTGCCATCATTCTTTGTAGTTTTCTAAAGTCTGTAAACGATAGGAACTTGATTCTTCCCGAATCTACTAATTTTTCTGCGTCTTTAGAAAACCGCATATATCCTACGACATTTAAAATTGAATTATTATGTTTTTTGAGAAATTTGATAAGTTCTGGTTCTGCAACAGCAAAATCTTTAGCATGCGTAGGAGAACCAGAAAAATAACCTATGATGAAATTCTCATCCTCTCTATTATTTTTTTGTTTTGTATAAACTAACGACGCATTGATCTGTTCTTGGTTTATAGAATTTCTTATTTCTTTGCATGGTTTATTGAAGGACTCACTCAATTTCTTGGATAAGAAGCTGTTTGTAGTAATGAAAAAATCCATCTTTTTCGCCATCGCTTGGACTCCGGCAAAATATGCTAACCAATAGCTTCTGTTTGATCTTTCGCCGATAGTGTCCAATACAATGTCTAAGTATCTCAAATCAAATACTAAATCATCAATATCTAATCCAGCTTTAATACTGTTTTTATGAGCTAAATTGATTAGTCTTTCTACTGATTTTTCTTGCCCAGATTGTCTCCCAAAAATTAGAACACTGCTATTTGGCAAAAGCCTTTCTACGGTGCTAATTTCATTTTTAAAAAAATACACTGCCTGCCATTTTTTGCTATCCTTAGTTGCGTTGAAAGTATTGTAACATCGGTACCTAAAAGTTGAGCTGTCTGGTTTCTCCACAAAGTATATAGCCAGCTTCTTTCTATTTTTTATACTTTCCTCGGCAATTTTTACTCGTTTCTTTAGGTCGAGCATCCATGGGTCCAAAAAATGCCATTCGTCATTGTCACTAATATTAGCGTCGTTTACTGTTTTTTTTTGCGCTAAACTTTTTCTAGCTTCTGGATTTCTAATTATTCGATAGAAGGATCTTGGGGCTTTCACGATTTTCCCAGTCTTACTGTCTGGATTGGATATAACACTTTTATATATTTTCGATCTCTTAATCTTATTCTTCAAAAATCTCCCTAGGCTAGCGTCTTCGTTCAACAGTTCACGTTCGCGTTCGATGGAAGCTAGAAGCTCATCTTCAAGTGCCTCTAAATAATCATCCTTGTTCGCATCGTTTCTCATATTAATATATTATACCTCAATCTTAATAAGTGGGCAATCTACCTCTTTTTACTCACCACTTTTTCAATGCTCTTTTTGTTTTTGCTTTTTCACTATCGATTTTTAGTTTGATCCTTTTTATTTTGTTTTTAAAGGCAGTCCTTCTTTTAATATCCAATATTTCATTCGTCTCTAAAACCTTTATTTCTCCAGATACACTTAAACTCTTTATTGTTTGCTTAAAATTTGACACTAAATAAACTGGGTCGTTAATAAGGAATATATCATAGCCGGAAGATTTAGTATATTTTCCTAAAGGATAATTCTCTTGGGCAACTCTAAATCCTAGATTTTTTCCACATGCACTTATATTTGATAATTTCATCTTGACGCAATACTCACATGGGTCAAAACGAAGATTAATGATTTTTTTGCCTTTGCAAATTTTGTCAATATTGTTAAACTCTACATGAAATTCTCCTTCTGTGTCAGTAACAAAATTACTCGCCATTGTATCTTCCTCGTTAAAGCCATCCCCAAAATCAAAATACAGCTTGGCTTTATAGATCGTCACATTAGCTGGTGCAAACGGAGAATATATTGTTTCGTCTCTCTTATAACTCACATCATCATAACCGTATAATTCAAAAATTTGTTTACGTTCTTTTTCATTATTCAACATCTCAAAAAGAGTTTTTAGACCTAGTGCCTGTGCCGCCGGATCATGCCCGAGCAAGATTTTTGACAAAGCAAACTTAATATTTATCTTCCCGTTTACAGTGTATTGATCAGCTTCATTAAATACTAGTGGAAAATCTTTTTCGTTCACTTCATAGAAAAGTTCATATATGTGATAAAACTCATTGTTGCTACGTAAAATGTTTTCTACGCTATGCTCGCCACTAATATTATTCCTATGTACTCTAAAATTAATCAATTTATCTTCAAGCACATATATTTCCTTTTTAAGGCAAAGTTTTATCCATTTATAAAAATCTGGTACCTGCCATAGACCATCCACTATCATTCCACATTCTTCATATGCCTCTCTTCGTATTAAAAGGCTTGGATGACATAGACAATTTTTTCGATAAAAAAATCTTTTTAGCCATTCTTGACGACTTCTGTTTTCAACATTAAAAACATCGTGGTAAGCCGAACTTTCATCAGTATACGGATTACCATATTCATCAATTATATTTGCTCTCGTAAAAACTGCTGTATATTTTGGGTGTTTTTCAAGAAAATCAACTTCTTTTTGTAATTTATCTTTTTCCCAAACATTATCCGAATCTGCTATCGCAACTAGTTTACCTTTAGCCATCTTACGCATAATTTCAAAGGCATATTCTGGGCCCATATTCCTTTTGTTCTGAATCGCAATTATTCGTTCATCTTTGAATGATTTTATTATCTTAAAAGACGAATCTGTGGAACGATCGTCTACAATTATTAATTCAAAATCAGTAAAAGTCTGTTCGAGTACGCTCTCAATACTTTCACCAATAAACTTTTCGTGGTTGTATGATGTCATTAATATTGAAACTTTTGGCATACATTTCCTTTTTATTTAATTATTCTTCTTGCCTTACGATAGGCTCTTTTAGCTATATTGGGCGTAATTTCTTTCAGAACATCACGTCCGACCTTCTTATATTTTTGTTTATTAATCTTCTTTTTAGCTCTTTTGCTAAGACTCAAATCAACGTTCTTTAGTACTTTAAGCCTAGGTATTATTTGGTTTTCGTGGCTATATAGTTTTTCCGATTTTAATTTCCCCATTTCGCCAATATTTTTTAATTTTTCAGGTTTATAATAATAATATTCAACTTTTTTAACAATATCATCTGCCGAATGTTTAATAGTTACAATTTCTTCTCCTTCTATAAATCTTCCACGGTTCATCTTTAATGGGTCAGTTATAAACATCGCTACTCCACAAAGAGAAGCATCAGTCACTGATGTAGTAGGAAAACCGTCAAATGCGCCTTTTGCAAGAATGCCATTAATATTTGGTGATACGATTATATCTTTATCTTTATAAAACTCTTCAAACCAGTCAGCCGGTTTACTACCATAAAAAATTATATTTTTAACTCCTTTAGTATCTATTACGTTTTTGTCCCAAGGGCCAACTATATGGAATACTATATTATCGTATTTCTTACTCAGTTTTTTTGCAACTTCAATAAACAAATCATACCCTTTATCGCGCCCATTTTTAGTGTATTTATGCGCAACAAAACATATATCTAATGTATCTTTATTAATACCAAAACGTTTTTTATTTTTAATATTTTGTCCTATTTTTTTAGTGTCAGTTACAACTCCAAAAATAAATTCTATATCTTTCTTCTTGCAAAAGTGTTTTTTTATCAGATAGTCATATGTAGCTTGCTGGGTTACTATTACTTTCTTAAACCAGGGCGAAGTAAAAACCGCCTTCAGCTTTTTATCACTTTTCCTATCATTAAGACAAAACCCTCCACCTGGATAAAGCGTAAAGACAAATGGGACTTGCATTTTCTCAGATAAAGGCAGTAAGTTGTTATATGCAGTATTAAGAAATATGCCATAAAGTAAATTCGCGCTAAAAGAAAAATCTTCGTCTATTTTTAATACTCTATCGCTAAATGCTGGATAGTCTCTTTTGTATTTTACTATCATATTTTCGACTGGTTCATTACTTAACAAGCAAGAAAATGCACCAGTTGTGCATACCACAGAATTTTTATAGAAATCTAATATATTTGTGAATTCTTGATACGAAAAACCTGACAATGGGTTTGGAAAAATGTTATCAATTATTGCAATTTCGTATGGTCTTACCGCATTTTTGCTTATCAAGTATTCTATATACTCATTTCGAATAATCTGAAATTCATTATCATACAAGAAGCTTAGATATTTATTATATTCTTTAATGTTCGAAACTAAAATTTTATTATTTATAACTGGCTTGTTACCACTCCAGATTCCATCAAAATGCTTTCTATATACTGACATCGGAAGATTAATTAATCTAACATCTCCAAACTGTGAATAAAAAATGTTAAACATCCAGTCACCCGTATACATATCTTTAAATAAACTATCTGATATATGGCCGAGTAGTTTAGCATCGTAAAACGAAGCGCATAGTGAACCAGGCCTATTGTCAGTGACAATATCTTCCGTTGTAACAATATTCACATTATAATCTGCATCATATACTTCGTATCTATTCTCTTGTTGCCAATATAATAGTAGTTTGTTGAAAGACATAGCTAATTCAGGAAAGCGTTTATGTAATAATAGATGTGTTTCTAGTCTATCGCTAGCTAAATAATAATCGTCGCCGTCGCACATTGTAAAATAATCACATCCACTTTTGGAAATCAATTTTATTAATTTTGCGTAGTTTTCAACCATTCCTATATTCTCTTTGTTTCTAACATATTGTATACGCATGCGCTCTGTTTGTTTTATTCCCTTAAGATAGTTTTTAATGTTTTTTTCTGTATTATCAGTTGACTTATCGTCTAGAATAATCACCTTGCATCTAAAACCGCCTTTTTGCTTAACAATATGATCTAAACATTCAACGATGTATTCTTCACAATTGTAGGCTAAAACTCCAACCGTAATAAGTGGTATACTATCATTATCGTTGTTCTCTTTATTTTTTATTTTGTTATAAATTGATACTAGCCTCTTATTCAGTTTTTCGGTTTTTACAAAATCTTTAAAACCATTTTTTTCTTTATATAAAATTCCAAAACATTCGCACTCGAATACTACTGTTAATTCTTTTTTAGCCTCCCTGTATACAACGTCAACACTTTCCCAATCTATATCATCAAAAACTATAAACCCACCTTCGTTTAAAATCTCATTATATAATTCAAAATCCTGTCGTATATGTTTGGCATCATGGTTCCCATCAATATGCAAAAAATCAATCTTAATATTATTCTTTTTGAAATAAGAAATTGCATCTTGTGATGATTTTCGTATAAGTTTTAAATCTTCACTGTATTCACAGTTTTTACGGTATATTTCAGTATTTTTATATATATCATCAAAATCAACCCTCTCTAGAAAAGTATTCACATCATTTTTTATATTTTCTGGAGTATCAAATTCAATTGCATTACTTCGGGTGTATGGATCTATACCATAACTCTTACCATTATTAAGATGAATACTATAAGCAGTTGGGAAAAAACTTTTTCCTCTATAAACGCCTATCTCGACATATGTTTTTAGTTTTTGGTTCTGCACTAAATATGCCATCAAAAAGCTTTTTTCTATTGGACATCCACCACCAAAATCAGACTTTATCTCATTATCAATCCTGCGACAAGCCTCGTAGATAGTTTCGCCAACTTTTTTATTTACCATTTCTTATAGCCTTTATCGCTTCGCACACACTCTTAACGTCTTCCCTTGTAATATGCCCATATAAAGGTAAGCATAAAATTCGGTCCGACACATAATTCGCTACAGGTAAATTAGCCTTGAAACTTTTGTATGTATCTATATTACTGATCAATGGATAAAAATATTTTCTTGCAAAAATATTACATTCTACTAATTTGTCATATAATTGATTTCTATCCATACCAAATTTCTTCTCATCTATCAAAATTGGCATATAGGCATAGTTATATTTCACGTTGTCTTTTAGAGCCGATAATACTATGCCTGAAACCTCGGAAAGCATTTTATAATATAACTGAACGGCTTTTTTTCTATTATTTATATTCTTTTTAACATCTCTCAAGTTTAGTAAGCCCATTGTAGCCTGAAATTCATTCATTTTAGCATTCAGACCAATCGATTTTATCGCCTCGGCGCCAGCTATACCAAAGTCTTTGATTCGATCAAAATCATACTTTAAATTTGAGTCCTTATAAACTAATGCGCCGCCTTCGATTGTATTAAAGACTTTTGTTGCATGAAAAGAGAACATTGAAATATCGCCATAATTACCGATTGTTTTACCATCAACCTCAACACCAAAAGCATGCGCGGCATCATATATAACTTTTAAATTATGTTTCTTTGCAATTTTATTAATCTCTTCTACATTGCAAGGATAACCATATACATGTGTAGCTAAAATAGCGACTGTTTTTTTAGTTATTAAGTCTTCTATTTTACTTTCATCGATTGTGTAATCACTTTTCTTGATGTCGCAGAAAACTGGAGTAAATCCGTTCATAAATGCAGCATGATTCGTTGAAACGAAAGTAAAAGGAGTCATTATTATTTCTCCTTCACCCCTTTCCTCACGCAAACGTTTCATCGCACAATCTAATGCTGAATGTCCGTTCACGAAAAGAGTCACATTAGGCACCTTTAAAAAATGTTCGAGCTCTAACGTTAATTTGTTATGTATGGGCCCATTATTGGTTAGCCACTTTGCATTCCAAATGCTTTTAATTGCTTTACAGTACTCTTCATAATCCGGCATTGACGGTTCTACTACTAATAAAGCCTTCTTTAGTTTCTTAGGCATTTTTTCCTCTTTCTTGACTATTTTTAAATTTTACTTCTAAATCCAAAATTTTTTTACTGCGATTCTTAATTTTTTTACACGGAATCCCTGCATTAATAGACCAAGGTTCAATTTTATTTTTAATTAAACTAAAAGCACCAAATGAAGCACCCTCAGACAAATAAGCACCCGGCAAAACTATACTGCCAGAGCCAATCAAAACATGTTTTTCTAAGACCACTTCTTTTTGTTCGACGTTTTTAAAGTTGTCTGGTATCAAAGGGCTTGTCATTGATTCTCCAGAATAATCATCACTAAGTGCATATATAGAAACCCTTGAAGAGATATTACAGAAATCACTTATCGCCACTCCTTTATCACCACCAAAAATAGCCGAATAGGCTGCGATATGCACATAATTACTAATTGAAACTTTTCCACTTAAAATACAGAAATCGTCAATTCGAACATGGTCCCCAATAGATATTTTTTCAGGAGAATAAAAACTAGCTTTTTTACTAATTAACACATTTTTTCCAACATGTTTGAAACCTATGCTTTTAATTGCATCTTTGCTTAAAAAACTTGTCATAACTGACTTCCTCCATTATTCTAACAGGACGCGGCCTTTTTATAATTTTATCGCTTTATCTTATAAATGTCGAGACATGAGCTCTATAAAGTGTTATTTGGCACTAGTTTTATTTCTATAGCCTCTACTCTTTTAGCCTGTCCTGTTGTACCAGCTAATTCACCATTAGAGACCCAGTTTAGCCAGCCATAATCTTGTACATGGGCTCTGTATTGGATATCATATTGTGCTGCAAGATTATCGGATAATTTTATTTCTATGGCCTCTACTCTTTTAGCCTGTCCTGTTGTACCAGCTAATTCACCATTAGAGACCCAGTTTAGCCAGCCATAATCTTGTACATGGGCTCTGTATTGGATATCGTCTTTATTATAATCGCCATTTAGTTTTATAACTATTGCTTCTACGCGTTTTGCTTGGCCAGTCGTACCAGCTAATTCACCATTTTTAACTGGGCTCATCCAGCCGTAATCTTGTACGTGGCCATAATATTCTATGCTAGCTCCCAATGATGGTTTTTCGACAATTTTTACTTGCATAGCTTCAATTTGCAAGGATCTTCCTACTGTCCCAGCTATCTCGTCATTCTTAACCCAACCCATCCAGCCTATATTTTCGACATGAGCACGGTAATAGATGTCGTAAGTTTTGGCCAATTCGCCAGTTAGGTGTATTTGAACCGCCTCAATTTGCCGACCACTCCCAGAGGATCCGCTAATTTCTCCGCTTTTCTTAAAACTGTTTTCCCAACCAATATTCTGAATATGTGCTCTGAATTCAACGCCGTCTAATGAGATAGTCAACGCTTCCATGGCTAACCCATATCCAGATGTACCAATCATTTGGCCACCGTTTTTTTCATCTAACCATCCTGCTTTTTCAACTGCAACGTTGTATTTAAAATCGATACTGGTTGGTTCGTCTGGAATTCTGTTGTTGTTCTGTATGGTATTCTTATTTGTCCCGCTTGCTGGGTCGCCAAACCAATCTACAAAGTAGAGATAGAAATTTCGATTGCCATAGGCGCCACAGGATGGGGCGGTACCATAACCAGCAGCGATGGCGCCAGCGTTTGGTTGATATGGAGTATAGCGGTATAGTGCGGAAGTGGCCAGATTTTCTATATATACGGTTGAGCCGCCACAAGCTGCGTTTGGATTATATTGAATGTAATTATTCCCTAATGGATAGTTGGTCCAGCCGCCATTAAGAACAGTGCGGAAAAGCGAAGCGGCATTTCTAACTTGATTCTTAAAGCCATAGTATTTAGTATCGCACGCGGCCGTGTCTGGACAACCATAACCAGTAGCTGAACGAAATTGACGAGAGTTAGGCCACGTATCCGTAATTAAACTTTGTTCTTTTTGAAGTAGAACAATCAGGACTTGTGGATTAATTTGATAATCTTGTGCGGCTTGCCAAATAATGTGTGCGGCGCTTTGGCCGGTTGGTGCACTATCGCCATAGTCAATGCCGTCTCCAAAAGTCTCGTCAGCGAGGCACACGAAATGCCCATCTTTAATATGGTATGAGTATTCTGGATATGCGCTAGCTAAATACGTGCGGGTGTCGTTGCATGAATTCTTAGATTTGAGGAAATTCTGTATATCTGCCTCGCTCATAGAGTTATAATTGCTCATAGTATAATCACTAATAATATTCCCTGGTTTAAAACCCGCCAAAGAAGCAGCTGACGTTTCCACGGGTTTTTTCATGGCAAAAAACATGAAAGTAGCAACCGCAGCAAAGACGAATAGAATTAATGGGAGACGAGATCGGATTGTACGCTTTATTCTCATATATTGATATCTCCTGTTATGGTACCGGTTTTATTGTTTGATTCTAGATTTATATTAATATTCCAATGTCCTGAAGATAGACTTAAAACAGGAATGTCAAAGCCTTCACAAGTTGAAGTTGAGCTAGATGGAATAATTATTGCGCTATCAGTAAATGTAGTACCGGAATTAGAACGCATATCCAGTTTACAGGTACCTGAAGCAAGATATTGATCGATGTTCACTCTAATACGTACCATACCGTTTGAAAGCTCGGCCATAGTGATTACTCCTGTGAGAGATTCCATGGCGTTAGGGTCATCACCATCATTTTGAATAGGGGTTTTATTATCGCCGTTGTCGGAAGTTGTTTGATTCTCCGTTGGTGTTTTTTCGGTTTTTTCAACCTTAGTAGTATTAGTGTCTCTTTTACTTTCTTCGGTAACATCCGATGCGTTATCTGCTAGCATTTTAGAAACGAAAAACAAAACGCCAATCAATATGCCAATAACTACAAGAGTTACGGCTGGGTGATGAGTACGGCGTCGATTTTTGCTGTTTGTTTTTACCATGGTAGATTACTCCTGAGTTTATTGTAACAGCTTATGATATAATTGTAAACCCTATTCTAAATCTATTTCTAAAATTGTGGCCGCTTTTCGTAGTATTTCTTCTTCTTCTGGTGTAGCTACTGTAATCTTGTCATTGAAAAGCTTTGTGGTTTCGGGAAATGGTAAGCTTACTATTTCTAGTGAACGTGCTGCTCCAGGAACTCTTTTAATTACCCCTTTTTCAACGAGATTATCTACATGTTCAGCAACGGCAGAAACAGAAGAGAGCCCAACTCCAGACATAATCTCCCTGTATGATGGTGAGTAATCATATGCTTTGGTGAAATCTGTAATAAACTCTAGTATTAACGCTTGTTTTTTAGTGAGTTTGGGTTTCATTATGCTATAATAATAACATTATCATTATAATAATAAAAGAGATCACCTCTGATAATTCTAGAGTGTAGGAGTTTAATGGATAAATCGATTGACGGATTAGTAATAAGAAAGTCAAATAGCGGTAACCGCAAGGTTGGTTTTGATAATACTAAAAAGAATCCTATTAAAAAACCGGTAAAAGCTCCTCAAACTGCAACGGTTAAGAAAAAAGGAAGCTCACCAAAAAAGACTCGCGTAGTTGGCGATATCAAACCAAATAAAGCAGAGCTAAAGCAGCGTGCTAGGGAAGATTTTTTACGTCCTGTAGAATCTTTTGATTTTGACATTACTTCTGAGGAAATTAAAAAAGAATCAAAAAAACAGAAAAAAGAAAAAAAGGAGAGGAAAAAGCATAGTAAGAAACGAAAAGTTATTGTTGCTATTATTGCAACTATTCTTCTATTGTTGATCGGTGGCGTGGCATGGCTGATGATTTGGGGAAATGATATCTTGGCGCGTATTACAGGTGGCAGCTCTAATATTTGGGATGCTCTTGGTTCTTTGATGTCGGAGCACTATGAGCCATTAAAAACGGATAAAAATGGCCGTACAAACATTCTTGCACTTGGGACTAGCGGATATGATATGGGTGGTTCTGGACATGATGGCGCACAGCTTACAGATTCTATTATGATTATTAGCGTCGATCAACAGAATGGCGACATAGCAATGACTAGTTTGCCGAGGGATTTGAAAGCCGGATCCACTTGTACTGCAACTGGTAAGATTAATGAAATTTATTGGTGTAATAATCAATCTGGCGATGATGAAGCGGCTGGAGCAAATGCTGCTATGGAAAAAGTTGGCGAAATATTGGGCTTAGATTTTCAATATTATGCACATGTGAACTGGGGTGCTTTGGTGACCGTCGTTGATACTATCGGCGGAATTACCGTAACGCTGGATGAAGACATTTCTGATTATAATTACACGAAGGCGGTAATACCGGCTGGAGTCCCGACTGAACTAGATGGTGCAGGAGCTCTTGCATTGGCTAGAGCAAGACATGGCACTGCGGGTGGTGATTTTTCGCGAGGAACAAGCCAGCAAAAAATCTTGATCGCCATTAAAGATAAGATTAAGGAAAAGGGTCTTGGTCTTACTGATGCAATTACTATTATGAATTCTCTTGGCGATAATTTACGTACAAACTTTACTATAGATGAGATGAAGACCGCTGCTCATTTATTTGATGAGTTCGATTTTGATCATATGCGTCAAATTCCAATGGTGGATTGGTCTCGCGGCATTAGCTATATGACGACTGCAAACATAAATGGCATTTCTTATGTTGTTCCTTCTGCTGGAGTCGGTAATTATTCTCAACTTCGTGCTTATATTGCACAGCAACTTACTAGTGATCCGATCGTCCGAGAACAGGCAAATATATTAGTATTAAATGGCACAGATGGCTCAGGCGTAGCAGCAGAGTGTAAAAAGGAATTAGAAGATGCTAAATTTATTGTAGGTGGTACTGGTGATGCGCCAAGCTTCGTTGAACAAAAAGGATATCATTTATATCTGATAAATTCAGAGACTCCAGCCTCTTTCTCGGCGCTAGAAGAACACTTGTCTGATTCGAATGTCTATGTCCATAGTAGTGAAGAAATTCCGACTGGCGTGAATACTTATGGCTATGATATTGTAGTGATTATTGGTGGAACAACCGAATAGTATACAGTATATAAAAACACTCCTTTATGAGGAGTGTTTTTATATGAGCTTGTATTATTGAATCTTAGAGATGATTAGTTTTCTTTCTTTTCCTTCCCCTTCAGAATGAGTGGTGATATCTGAATAATCTTCAGCTAGTTTATGGATGACGCGACGGTCGGCGGCATTGAGATCTAATGTCATTGGTTCACCAGTAGCACGAACTTTCTTAATCCATCCTTCAGCCTTTTCTGCAATACGATCAGCGCGTTGGCGTTTATAATCTGCAATATCTACATTGACACGGGTAACTTCAGCATCTCGTGCCACGAGGGCCATAGACACTACATGTTGGAGAGCGCGAAGGTTGTCGGCATTGCGGCCAATTAATAATGAGTTTAAAGATGTAGATGGAACGGAAAGCTGAATAACTTCGTCATCTAAGGTTGAATAAACCGCTACATTAATACCAAAGAATGACAATAAATCTTCTAGGTATTTTGTAGCGAAGCGCACTGATTCGTCTCTATTCATATCGTGCTCCTGTTTGTGGTTGATTTGAATCTATACTCATTTTTTTCTCCTTTTATTATCTTTGGCGGAGATGCGAGTAATTTTTGTTCCGGTTTTTTTGTTTTCAATGACTTTTGCTTCTTGAATTTTATTGAGTTCTTTGACGATGGCTTTGTCAGTAGCGATTTCCATCTCTTCTCCACTTTTAGCAAAAATGATTTTTTGTTGAACTACGGTAATTAGATTAGATAAGAAGTAATAAAGCACTAATGCGCCTTGGAGATTGATCATAATCATAAACATCATAATCGGCATCATCTTGGACATGGAGCCGGTCATCATCACGTTCATGTCAGACTGATCTGGCTCTTTACCGTTTTGAGCTTCCTTAATAAGGTCGCGGAATTTCTTTTTCTTTTCAGATTTACCAGATGGGTTCTGCTGCTTAGTATTAATATATTGGACTAATGAAGCGGCGAGGGCAATGCCTAGTATGATAATAGCACTAACACTGTTAAATCCTGGTCTAACGTCTAAATCAACTAAACCAAAGAGTTGCGGATGAAAATCATATTTTGTTTTTTCTTCGGCTGGTATTTTGTCGTTTTGAAGATCATTGAGATATGGTTCTTGGAGTTTAACAACCTCATCAATGCGCTCCATTTGGACGATGCCTGGGTAAGCCCTAAGAGAAAGATTGTCATCTAATCTTGGTTGAACCATAACGCGAATGGCGGTAAAAAGGGCTATAAAAATCGGGAGCTGGATAAAGAGGGTAAGCATTGAGCGAAATGGCTTTACATTGTATCTTTTATATAAATCCATAGTTTGAAGAGATTCTAATTGTCTGTTACCGTTGCAATTCTTTTTAATCTTGGTAAGCTCAGGTTGAATTTTACGCATAAGTTTAGTTTGGTGAAATTGTTTTTTTACGAGTGGCCACATGCAGATTTTGACTAGAATAGTAAATAAGATAATGGCTAGACCGAAATCTCCAACAAAATTATAGATAACAAATAAGATATTTGTGATTGGTCGGACTACAATCATATCTATAAAGTTAAAAAGACCACCAGTAAGAAAACTACCTATAATAATAGTAATAATAATGATAAAAGTTAGGTATTTTTTAACACTCATTTGGTTGATTGTACCATACTTTCTTTAATAAGAGAACAGATAAGCTTTTCTAGCTCCAAGAATGGCATGTCTTTAATATCTTTAGAATAGATAATGAAAAGATAATCCATCTTGGCGTTTTTTGGGATATTGAGACGAATAGCTTCGTAGATACGACGGCGGATACGGTTACGCCCGACTGCAGATTTTAAAATCTTCTTTGAAACAACTACGCCAAAGCGTAAAAAACCACGCTCATTTTTAGTATAAATGAGCGAGATTTGCGGACGACGGATAGTGCGTCCGTTTTGGTAGGTGTGTCTAACTCCACCTCTAGAATGAAAACGATATTTCTTAGCTAGCATTGATTAGGCCGTTAAACGAGCGCGACCTTTAATGCGACGGCGTTTGAGAACCTTGCGACCATTAGTGGTGGCATTTCTCTTCATGAAGCCGTGTTCGACTTTGCGTTGACGTTTGTGTGGCTGATATGTTCGTTTTGGCATATAAAATCCTATATAGTTTAATTATTTGCAAATATTTGTTCTAGTATAGCGTAGATTTCCACAATTTTCAAGAAGTTTTCCACATTTTTATCTGGTATAGTTCCCTGGTTGTGGAAAAGTCTTCCCTGTTATGGAATTTTTAATTTATATAATATTTTTCCAGATAAAAAACTGTGGAAAAGTCTGCTCGGTTTGGTATAATTAGATAAAGTTTACTGATATTTACTGATAGGAGGTCTTATGTTCGATGTGTGGAAAAACGTTTTAGCTGAAATTGAGCGTTCTATTCCTGCGATGTACTATAAGACTTTTTTTGATAAAACCGAGCTTGTATCAATGGGGGATGGGGTAGCTACTATTGGAACGCCTAGTCCGTTTAGTAAAACTCAACTTGAAAGAAAGTATCACGATATCATTAAGAAGGCTCTAGAAAATAACGATATAAAGGTAAAATCGATTAACTACATCGTGATTTCTAGTAAGCCTAAAGCTAATAATAGAAATATTGTTCAGGTTATTAAAGAGAAAGCGAGCAGGCCGCGAGATACTTTTTCTGTAGAGACTGATTTTTCTAAAACTAACCTTAACCCTGGATACACGATGGATAATTTTGTAGTAGGGTCTAATAACGACCTCGCGGTAAGTGTTGCGGAAAACGTGATTAATAACCCTGGTACAAAGTATAATCCATTCTTCCTTTATGGTGGCCCTGGGCTTGGTAAAACTCATCTTGTACAAGCAATCGGCAATGAACTCTTAAAAAATAATCCTAAGATTAAAATTCTTTATGCGCCGATGAATCGTTTTTATGCGGACTTTATTAATTCTATAAAAAATAAACGTGGGGATGAGTTTTCGCAAAAATTTTACAAGCTTGACGTCCTCATCATTGATGATTTTCAGATGATTATTGGCAAAGAAAAGAGCCAAGAGGAGTTCTTTAATATTTTTAACGAGCTTCATCAGAGAAATAAGCAGATTATTGTTACAAGTGATAGATTGCCTAGCCAGATTAAGGAAGTTGACACAAGGTTAGCTTCTAGATTAACCTGGGCGGGCGCAATCGATCTCCAGATGCCTAAGTTTGAAGATAAGTGTGCGATTCTAAAATCTAAGGCAGAGTTTGAAGGGATAGAAATAGAAGATGAAGCGATTGAATATATCGCTGAAAACGTAAAGACTAATATTCGTGATCTTGAGGGCGAGTTCAAGAGGCTTCTTGCGATGTCAGAGTTTCGCAATAAGTCACCTTTAGAGCTTATTCAAGATGGTTATATAAGTGGTATTAATAAGGGTACAAGAGTTCGTGCAGTTTCTCCCAAGCAAGTAGTCGAGAAGGTGGCAAAATATTATCAACTAACTCCAAAAGAGTTATGTGGTAAAAGTAGGGTCTCTCATATTAAAAACGCCCGCCAGGTGGCAATGTATATATTATCTAAAGAATTACAGATGAGTACTACTAAGATCGCATACGAGGTGGGTGTAAAAGACCACACTACAGTTATGCATGGAGTTAAAAAGATCGAGTCTGACCTTAATTTAAATTATGGCCTTCGCGATGAAATTGAGGCTATTCGGGAGAAGATTTATGGTTAGTTTTGTGGAAAATATGTGGAATAGTCTGCGAAAAAGTCTGGGGATTTTTGGTGGAACTTTTTGCACTGTTTGTTTAAATTTTGATTATTTTATTAGTTCTTGGTGGAATTCCACTTGTTTTTCACAAGTTTTCCAAAAGTTTTACGCATGGTTTTATTCTAAAATTACCCCTATTTTTTGTGATAAAATGGGTGGTTTTACACAGTTTCCACATAGCCTACTATTACTACTAAATTAAAAAGGAGGATAAAAATGAAGATCGAAACCACACAAGAAAAACTTACTAAGGCATTAAATATTGTAAGTAAAGTAGCTATGGGTGCCAGAAATAGCCTACCTATATTAAATAACGTACTTATAAAAGTAAATAAGAAAAAGGTGTCTCTTACCACCACTAACTTAGATATGGCCGTAGTAGATTATTTACCTGTAAGCAATAGCGAAGATGGTGAAATAACAGTACCAGCAAGGCTATTAGCTGAATTTGTAAGTAATTTACCAAAAGGTGAAGTGATTAAGATTTCTTCTAAGGATACAAAGATTAAAATTGAAGCTGGAAAGTATTCCTCGGTTATGAATGGAAGTTTATCGGATGATTTTCCGGAACTTCCTGATATAAATGAAAAAGAAGCGGTAAAATTTAAGGTTTCTGCAGAAGAGTTTAAAATTGGACTTAATCAGGTTATTATTGCGAGTAGTAATGATTTAACTAGGCCAGCGCTTACGGGTGTATATTTTAACTCTGATGGTGGAAAACTATATGTAGCAGCCACGGACGGATATCGCTTAGCAGAGAAAAAACTTGTAGATAAAATTTCTGATGAAGTAGCTGTGATTATCCCTACTTCTTCCCTCCAGGAGGTTCTTCGTTCTATTAATGAAGAAACAGAAGAAATTGAGGTGTTACTTGATGAATCTCAAGCAAGATTTAGGCTTGGTGAAACCGAAATTACCTCTAAGTTAATTGATGGAAGTTTTCCAAACTATAGGCAATTAATACCAAAAGATAATACATCAACGGTAGTTTTAAATAGAGATGAACTAATGAGAGTAACAAAACTTGCAGCACTATTTGCGAAAGAGGTTGGTGGCTCGATTGTTTGTGAAGCTAAGGCTGATGAGAGGGTATTTTCAGTGGCTTCGATTGCAAATGAGTTTGGCGAGAATGACTCTAAAATAGAAGCGGAAATTGAGAAGGATGATAAAGTGACGCTTAATTCTAGGTTTTTAATTGATGCACTTAATTCTCTTAGTGAAAATACGGTAAAATTTGGTTTTTCGGGTGATCTTTCTCCTGTGGTAATTAGAAACAATAAGAAACAAGATTATACGCATATTATTATGCCTCTTAAGGGTTAGATGATAATAAAATCTATAAAACTGACTAACTTTAGAATTCATGAGAGTTATAAGTTAGAGTGTAATAAAGAAACCTCTTTAATAGTGGGTGAGAATGGGTGTGGTAAAACGTCGGTGCTTGAAGCGATATATGAAGCGATGCGGGGAAAATCTTTTAAAGCGGTAGATAGCGAAATCTTAAAGCGCGGTGAGAATTTTTATCGGGTGGAGCTTAACTATATAAATGGTGAGAAAATAGTGGTGGTATATGATGGAAAGAAAAAAACCTTTCTTGTGGGTGATAAAAAGACTGCGAGGCTCCCAAAGAAAGAAAGATATCCGGTGGTATTGTTTGAGCCGAGTGATTTAAACTTAATTAGTTCTAGTCCAAATCGGAGACGAGAATACTTTGATCGAATGTTTGGTCAGATTGATGATAAATATAGTGTTTCCCTATCTAAATATAATAAAGCTTTAAAACAGCGAAATGAGCTACTAAAATCCGAGTTTTTAAAGAGCGAAGATGTGTTTTCTTGGAATGTGATGCTTTCTAAATATGGATGTGAACTTTTTAAAATGCGCCTTGAGATGATGGCGCAGATCAATAAGGACTTAACAAAGGTTTATCGAACGATTGCGGATAATAAGGATGAGGTCTCTATAGAGTATTTAGGTGTTGGTGAAGATATAAGTGAGAGTAAATATCTGAAGGAGTTAGAGAGTAGTTTTGAGCGAGATAGGATTCTTGGACACACGACATTTGGGGTGCAAAAGGATGATTATAAGTTTATATTTAATAAAGTTGCAGCGGATGGTTCGGCTAGTAGAGGAGAGGTGAGAAGTATTGTTTTAGCACTAAAATTTATTGAGGCTGCGATTGATTATGAAAAACTCGGTAAAAAACCAGTGATTCTGCTTGATGATGTGTTTTCTGAATTAGATGAGAAGCGTCAAAAATGTTTGGTAAGAAACTTTAAAGATAATCAGATTATTTTGACGAGTGTAGAAGAGGTTTAATAATTATAGAAGTATTTTATTTCACTTCTAATTTTATATTCATTAAGGTTAAGTCCTTCCGAAGTAAGCCTTTGTTTGGCGGATTTTATGCAGGTATCCAACGAAGATTCTGTTGTGTTGTTTTTATAATCACTATTAGTTGGATGATAATAAATATCAACTCCATAGCCACTTTTTGACTCAACTGATTTAAACGGGCTCATCCAACAGTCTTTATTTATGACCATATCTACAGATAATAGAGAATCTGTCTTGGTAGAAATTGCTGGATTTTGGTTACAATTAAAGTCCGGGTAAATAGAATCTTCTTCTGATAAACAGTAGATTTTTGCTGCTCCTAAATCTATATCGATGTCATTTTGTGTTTCTTCCGTCCAATAAAATTGAGTTTGATAAGAATATTTTAATTCCGGTATATCTAAAATGAAATTTATAGAATAGACATCTACTCCAGCAGTGTTTTTTGTGGTTGTTTGTGCTGGCTCGCCTCGAATAGTTCCATGATAGACTTTTTGATTATTAATATTATTAATTTGATTTTGTTGTGTAATATAAGAATATAGTGTTTTTTGGATCTCGTCTTTTTGGATAGCTGGGACATCTGCATATTTATCCAAGTTATCAATGATTATAGTATTATTTGATGATGGCTTTGAAAAATAGAATATAAATATGAGTACGAGAATTATGATAAGAATTATAAATATAAGGAGTAAAAATTTTTTGTTTTGTAAAAGTTTATTATTCATAAGTTTTCCCTAAATGATTAAAGTCTAGACCATTTCTTAAATCAACATAACGATAATCATATCCGGTAGTGTCTGGGTTATATTTTCGCATAGTTAGCCTTTTACCACCTCTACTAGCGGCCATGTTGTGCTCTAAAGTTATTATTTCTCCACTATCAGTTACGTCTATAACGATACCAGTGTGTCCATTTCCACCATCTCCATATGAGAAAATACTCCATGGTGTAGGGGTGGTCGAAACTTGTAATTCGGAATTATTGGCTGCTAAATTATTTACTACGCCTACACCCGCTCCACCACCATACTTATAATTAGTAAACATAATGACAAACCATCCAGAAAGAGCTGTACATTGTCCACAGTCTGCCCCGCCAAAACAGTTGCCGACCGTGGAGAGATAGTCTTTATCTTCTTGTGATAAATCTGACATATTTGCTAGTTTAGTTTTATCGATAGATGTTTTCCTCTCTACGATCGTATATGTGCTTGGGTCATCGGCGTTATAATATTTTGCGACCGTTGGGACGGTTGCATTAGTATCATAAAGATAATTTGCATCTCTAACGTACTGTTGTAAGAATGCTAAAGCATCGCCTGGATCAGCATTGACGGGGTTGCAGTCTATTATAGAGGATGGAGCAAGTCCGGTAAATTTTGAATAGGCTTCTTCGGCGGCAGCGATACGTTTATGCACGTCTTGGTATGCTCTACCTTTGTATGGAGTATAATGCTCGATATAACCATCCCCGCCATGACCTAAGCCTGTGGCACCTTCGAACTTAACAAGAAAGATTTCAGTTGCAAGAGGGATTGTGTCTGCTTTTTTTATTTCTGTTATCCAGGATTTACCAGCCGCTGCTCCATAGTCCATAGCAAACTGCATTTCTACTTCTAGCATTCCGCGAAGATCTTCTAAAGGCATAAGCTTACCTTCTGCATTATCGGTGAGGTACTTCCAATATCGAGAGTCGTCTATATATTTTGAATAGCCTTTTTCCTTAAGAATGGGGTAAAGTTTATTTATCCAGATATAATCTGCGCTTTCATTGTCGCCCCATTGGAATAACCCCCAGTAGTGTGGGTTACTGGCCTCGTGGGCGCTTGGGGTATAATTACTTTCTACATAGGCATTACCCATAATAGCAGCAACCTGGACTTCGGTGAAACCTTGATTCCTAAAGAAACTCCAGATAATTTCTTGTGCGGATGATCCTGCGGTAGCTTGTGCAGAACCGCTAGGCAGGGCGTTATATATGACGTCTACCCACGTCTTATAACCATCGCCGACTTTTGGATGAGTATTGGCTGGACTATCGTCTGTTGTAAAGAACTCGTCTTTATAACCATTATCGGCCCAGTCTGCTATAACAATGTTTTTATTATCTTCGGCGAGTTTCTTTATTAAAGTATTTTGAGAGCCATAATCATTAGGGGCTTTTGTCTTGGCGGTAACTAGAATGACTTTAGTATCTGTGTTGATCGAACTGGTGAGCGTGCTTATTGTGCTATCGGACCAGGTGCCATTTGTGCCAAGAGCAAAGACCAAATATGGTCTTAGGTTGTCTTTTCCGATATTACTGAGGATATCTAGGCCTTGTGAAACCGTTCTACCTTGTTGAGAATCTATTTCTACGCCAGGCAGCTTTTCTTCGATGATGGTTTTCGCTCCGTCGGTATAAGAATCACCAATCCAGGTGATTTGATCGCCAGAAGGTTTAGCTCCGTACATTGGGTTACAATTAGATAATTGTTCTGACGGATCGTAAAACATAATGTTGTTTTCGGCAAAAATGTCTAAAGTAGTAGCGTCGATAGCGGCGGAGCTATTTGAAAAGAATGTGACGGACAAAAGGGGTCCAAACAGTATCAAAATGATTGATAACAGCAAGAGAAAATATGACCTCACTTGAACACGATGCATATATGTTTATATTATAGCATAAAGCTAGTAGTTATTGGGCGGATTTTTCGTTTGGATTAGTAGTGATGAGCTTTTCTTCAGTTTCAGAGGCAATGATTTGAATATGGACGTGGTTTGGTCCAGCAAAGAACAGTCCTTGACCAACTGGGAAGTTGGCGAGGCGTTTCTTCTCTTCACTTGTGAGTTTAAACACGTCTGAAAGAACATCTACAGCGGAAGCAGATTGTTTGAGCAAGAGTTGCATTGATGAGTTGGCGACAATGGCTCGGCCCATTTTACTACTCATAAAGTCTTCGACGTCCTGAGTAATAGTAGTGAGACCAAGATAATACTTACGAGCACGTTTAGCGAGTGAGAAGAGGAAGTTTGCTGAATCATCATATTTCATAAGTTGCCAAGCCTCGTCTACTACGAGTAAGCGTTTCTTTTGTTGGGCGCGGACGATATTCCAAATATGCGACAACACAATATACATAGCTACTGGGCGAAGCTCATCTTCTAGATCGCGGATATTAAAGACGACCATTTGGTTATTGATGTCCACATTGGATTGCTGAGAGAAGATGCCGGCAAAAGTACCAGTAGTGTATTTGCGAAGACGCTGGGCTAGTTGAGGGCCGGTGCCTTCCATGTGGAGTAAGGTATCGTAGAGATTCATAATGGTTGGTGGAGGGGATTGATGGGTCAGAGGATCGGAAGTAATGCCGGCACGAGCATAGGTGTCGATAAGGGCCTGGTCGAGATCGGCTTCTTCGTTAGCGGTAAGGGCTGGAACCATTTGACCGTTAGCAGCGATTTGGTTTCCGCCGAGCATAAGACGGAAAAGACCATGCAAGGTGACAAGGTTTGCACGTAACGCGTCGTTTGCTTCTTCTGTATCTACTACTTTTGGAAGATCAAATGGATTGATGCGAACATCAGAATTGAGCGACAAACGAATATATGAACCTCCAACAGCGTCACTGAGTTTTTGGTACTCGTTTTCTGGGTCGATGATAATTATTTCACTCCCAATCATCATGGAACGGAGACACTCTAGCTTAACGGTGAATGATTTACCTGCACCAGACTTAGCAAATACTACCATGTTGGCATTTTCTAGAGAGAAACGATCGAAGATAACAAGACCGTTGTTATGCATATTGACACCATATAGAATACCGTTGTCTTGAGTGAGGTCGGCAGAAGTGAATGGAAAGCTGGTAGAAATGGCACCAGTGTTCATGTTGCGGCGGATTTGGAGCTGGTCGGTACATTGCGGAAGCGTACTATTCATCCCTTGTTCTTGCTGGCTACTTGCAACTTTAGAGAAGACCATGAGTTGGCCAAAGATAGTTTCAATTTTTTGCTGAACAAAGCGGAGTTCATCCAAAGAGTCGGCCCAAAGAGTGACATAAAGCCCGAAGCGGAAGAATTTTTCGGCACCAACTTGGAGTTGATCGCGGAGCTCTTCGGCGTCGGAAATGGCAGCTTCAAGCTCTGGATCACGAACTTTACCTCGTTCGGCATTAACATCCATTGATGCTTCAAGCTGGGTAACTTTTTTGCGAAGGTTTTTCATGACTACGCCTGTATCTACTGGGTAGATATACATAGAGACGTCTAAAACTTCATCAATGTTAATTATTGGTGATAGCCAGCCAGTAAAAAGCATGCGCGGGTAGCCGTAGACGTATAACGTGCGACCATATTTAGTGCCAAGGCGGAAATGATCGGTAAAGAATTCAATAGAGGATGGAGATATTAAATCACGTAGTGTGGTAATACCCTGCTCAAAAGCACGTTGAACTTCTGCGTCTTCCCTGGTTTGAGCTTGGGCGGCAATTTCCGCCGGAGAAAGTTGTCTATTGCCCTGCATTTGGAGTTCCTTTCTTTACATATGTTGTTGCTAGTCTAGAAAAGTCTACAAGCGGCTCGCGTACGGCTGTGTCTGGGTTGTTGAAGTTATAGAATAGTTCGCCGAGCTGTTTAGTATTTAGACGGATAGAGTTTACACCGACCTGATGTAAACCGGATACTACAGAATCAATACGGTTATTAAGTTCGGTAGTAGCCTTGTCATAAGTGGCGCGATCAATACGAGTAACTTGAGGTTCTTTTTCTTTGCTAAAGCTCTTAAAGATGTTCTTAGTTTGTTGAAGAATTTTTTCGGCGTCTGCTGAGGAATAATATGGAATGATTATGAAAAATGATTTATCCATAATGTTGGCTTCTTGCGAAAGGATATCGATGAAATCGATGTAGTCATCCATAAGTACACCAAGAAGCATATTGTCATTATTGCGACGGATTTGAGAAAGCTTGTCGATATATGGACCAATATCAACGCGTTGAGAACGAATAAGTATTTGAGTAGTAAAGGTGAGAGAGTTTAAGAAGTTTTGATAAGAATATTCAACCGCTTCTCGCTCTTGTTCAGACATAAGATCAAAGTTGATAGATTGGCAAGCGATAACGGCACGGAAGGAACCGTCTTTCATAATTACCATGTTGTCGCGGATTTCGGATATTAAAAGTGTAGTTTGAGTGGCTAATGGTACATCTGGTGTAACATTAGCAATGGCAGCTTGCTGGCCTTGCGATGCGATTGGTGCCTGACCTTGAGGGGCTTGTTGTGGCATTTGTTGTGGTGGCATTTGTTGTTGTCTTGGATCCATATTTACCTCTTAATGTAATGATATATAAACTTCGTCATCCTTTTTATTTTTTACTCGTTCGGCTTCTTTTGAAATGGTGGCTACTGTAAAGTCTGGGTTATTAGCTAGTTCAATGAATTCTGGTTTTGGCTCAGGCGGTTCTTCAGATTTCTCTTCTTGCTTCGGCTCTTCGTTATCGGTTTTAATAAAATCGGTTGGCGATTCTGGTGGAGCTGGAGGTTTATTATCGACGGTGTTTAGAGGCTCACGTTCTGGTTTTTCTTCTGGAATAGTAGGTTGTACGATGACCGATGAGGATGAAGTTTGTTCAATATTTTGATTTGAAGCTTGTGGAAGATCAGCGGATTTTTCTTCTGGTTGATACTGATAATGGTCACCATATTTATGAATTTCGGGCGGGGCGCTAGATACGCCTTCGGCTTGTTCAATGGCGCTACGCATTTGATTAACAGCTTCGTCGTGACGAGTAGTTGTTTCCTGGGTAAGCGTTTCATTAATTTTATTAGATTGAATACTATCAAAAATATCTGGAGCGGACTGTGCTTCAGCAACGTATGTGTCGCTCAAGCTTGAGTCGTTAATAGCATAACCTTCGGAGTCGGCGATGTTAGCGAGGAAAGATAAACGGTGGCTGGCCTCTTCTTGGGAAATATTCTTAGTACGTATTTTTTCAATAATTTTTGGTGCGGTTATTAGAATAGTTGATTCCCTTTGTCCGGGGTTCCAAAGGCGTTTGTTTGGTTTGAGATGAAAAGAAACAATAGCGGCGAGGTATGTTTCCATTGGCTGATCTTTTTTAAGTGGAAGAGCAAGAACCGCAAAGAAAAAAATGAAGGGTAAAGGGATCATGGCTAGGAGTGGAAAGATTTGAAACAGAAAAACAAGTAACGCGATTAAGCCACCAGTAATAAAAAGGTAGATTAACTGACGAAAAGTAAACGGTCCAAGAAGTTTATCGTCGGCTTCAACGTCTTGGGGGACCTTATACTGAGCCATATAAGGTTATTTTAGCATAAAAGTTATGAAAAATGTAGACGAAATTATGATGATGAAGCAGGAGGCCAGATAACTTTACGGATTCTATCTTTCATATTATTGACGACTGTAGTGTTTGGCGTGCCGTCGCTATTAGAAAGTGCATCGATGGTTCCTTTGTCGGCAAAGATTTTACGGAACCTATCTTTAGCGGCCTGCTCTGAACCATAAGCTAAGGTGAGACGTTGCATGACGAAGTCAAAGGCATCTGTTTTCATATTTACGAGGTTGCTAGGAACAAAGCCTCTAAGATATTCTTCAGTGCGCTCGAGGTATTTGTCTGGAGTGTAATCGTTGAGTGTTTTCCATCTACCATTACTATCTTTCTTGACACCAGAAAGGAAGGCCATAGAGTTGACAATTTGTTCGCTACCAGATTGGAAGGTCGGAACAGCATTGATAAATTGTGGGAGAATGCTGTTTAGGAGTTCTTTAGCTTTTTCGGTTGCTGCGTAGCTATCATTATCAAAGTTCTCTGCGGTCATATAGCGCTCAATATCGCCCTGGAGTCCGTCGTAGAACGTGCGGTCGATGCCAGTAAGAGCGGTACCCTGGAGAAGATCGATAACGTTAAACTTGGTCTTTTCACCAGTTTCGGAAGTTTTACCGGTGTAGAACTCCTTAATAGTAACGTGCTTGTCGCGACGATCACCAGTAGAATAACGCCAGGTTTCAACGTTAATATGTTTACCAAGTCTAGCGAGAGTTGGATCAGCATCTTTATAACTCAAGAGGTTAAGTGCAAGAGTGTTGGCAAAGTCGGTAGTAAGTTCAACCTGCTCGTCGGCCATGATCCTAGCAAGACCTTCATGAATTTTGTCGTAATCACCACGGACGGCGAGAGTGTTTTGAGCAGCAACAATGCCATCAATGTTTTTATTATCAATCATGGCATTATAGTTTTTAAGAACATCTTTAGTGACTTGCTTGCCGAGATAGGTGGTGTATTTCTTAACGGTCAGAGCGCGTTCGGCCTCGAAGCTTTCATAAGCATCAGCAATAACTGACACAACAGCGTCATTACTATTCTTTTTAGCTAATTGATAAGCTTCGCCACGTAGTTGAGGATCAACATAAAAGTCGGAACCAGCACCGCGCTCGATGAGATCGTGATAGGCTTTGCTACCCTCGAGCTTAGCTGCATCTCTTACAGAGTTGAAATAGAAGCGGTTGTCAGCGAGATCATTACGTTTAGCGGCAGCAGATTGAGTTCTAAATTCGAGGTAGTTTTTGGCTTGTCTTTTAGCTAATTCAGCAAGATGGTCGTCCTCGAGGTTGTTCTGTGAGATATAAGTACCCATGGTATTCATGGTATTTTCGAGTTCAAGACGATTAGCTGAACCTCTAAGTTTCATTTCGCGGTTTTCAAATTCGCGACTTAACTCACGCGTAGCACTGATAGGGCGAGATGAATAGATTGGCTTACCATCTTTGGTGTAGCTTATAATGCGTTTACCAATTTTTCGTGCAGTAAGTTGTTCGTCTAAGAGGAGTTTAGTACTTTCATCGGCTAAGTTCTGACGGTCGGCGCGGAAGGCGCGATTTCTGGCGAGACGGGCGTTCCAGGAGCCACCGCTAATAGGATTGAACGGCTTTCTGAGTTGTTTGGCGGTGTGCTCACTACGAGCGATATTGCGTTTTTCGTTGGCATAGCGGCTGAATGCCCCTTTTGGACGATCGGCAAGATTTTGGAGTCCGCTGTTGATTTTACCAAGCACAGTACCCGACATTTTCATGAGAGACCAAGAGAAGAAGAGTGGGAATACTTGGACAGCCATGCCCAAGATCAGGCCAAATCCGTTGCCGATTGAGGTCATTAAAATCCATCCGGCGAGCTGTGAAGCACCAAAAAGAAGGCTAAACATCGGATAGAAGACAAGCATTTGAGTAAGAATCTGACGCCATTTAGTGAACCACTTTTCTGTATTTGGAAGAAGATATGCAACGAAGGCTAAAGGAGAAATCATTACGAGTAAGAATACAACTGCTTGACGGAGAGAAATGGTGATGAGGCCGACAACAATAGAAAGAATTGCGCCAAGAAGAATTGGGATTAACATCCAGAAGAACTGGCTAAGTCCAACAGCTCCAATGGCAATACCAGCAACAGCGCTGCTGCCAGTAAAGACGGCGGCAAGATCGGTCCAGCTAACTTTGGCTACTTCTCCGAGTGAGGCGTTGGAAGCTACGGTTGATTCCTGAAGAGAGGTGAAAAATCCTTTGAGACTTCCACCGATAACGTTGCTTATATCGACAGCGGCGGAACAGATCAAGAAACTGAGGTTGACGAGGAGAGCTGCGATGATGATGCGAGGCAGAGTCTTTTTGATGCCATAATTAGAGAGTCCAAATCCAGTAAGTTGAGAATAAACAACTATAATGATGAAAATAATGAAAATGATATTAGTAATATCACGACAGTATGACCAGACGGTTTTGATTGGGGATTCTTCCTTCATAATAATTGGGTCAATCGCGAGGAAGTTTTCAATGATTCCGTAGATGTTGTCTACGGCTTTAGCGATTACGCCGGTAGTTGGACAGATAAGCCAGCCTATAGCGTCGGTTTGATCGAAACAGGAATTGTGTGTCTCTTCAACTGCCTTTGTAGAGGTATCGTCTTCATTTTTTTCGTCTTGATTCTCTTGGTCTTGTTCTTCTTGTTCTTGATCTTCGGATGCATCAGATATTTCTTCGTTTTGGTTGTCTTCTTCGGTCTCCGAATCATCTAAATCTACTACTTCGGAAGCGTTTTCTTCATCCTCATCGGCAAAAACAGGGGTAGATGGGAAGATTGATGAAAAAGAAAGTACAGCTAATAAAACCCCAAAAAGGGATATAACGAATCGTTTTAATAGCGGTGTTTTCGTTTTCATAGTGGAGATTGTTTGTGCACACGGTGCACATCTATTATTATAGCACACATAAGCGAAAAAAGCAAGAGGTATAACACATTTTACTTATGTTTTTAATAGGGGGAATTTGTGTTTTTTATTTAATTGATGGTATTATGGAGATATATGAAAAGAAAACTTTTGATTTTTTTGGGAATAATAACAATTGCAATGAGTTTTATTGGGGGCGGATCAGTATATGCCGACAGAACATCCGATGGGAAAGCTAGTGGTGGTGGTGCTTCAAAATGTAACGTTACTATTTTAGGATTTAACGCCTGGTGGAATGGGCTAGGTAATTTTATGACTGATAATTGTGAGATTAGAAGCGAAGATGAACACGGGAAACCAGTTGGAAGCGAAGAAAATGCCCCTGTTTTTGTATGGACGATTGTGCTTAATGTGTTACACGATTTATTTATGTCTATTGGCTATATTTCTATTGCGCTTATTACGTTTGGTGGTTATATGTATATTGTTTCTAGTGGTGATCCTGGAAAAGCAACTAAGGCAAGAAAAACATTAACTTCGGCAGTAATAGGTTTGATTCTAGTGCTGACAGCGAATATAGTGGTGGATACTATAGTTAAGGCGATAAATCTTAGCGCTCCAGCGGATTGTGGAACAAGCGGGATGTTGGTTCATGTGCATATGCCGAACTGTTTAGATGATGCGAGTCAATCCTCAGTAATTATGGCAGAAGTATTTAGTAAGGCTTTGGATGTAGGAGCGATCATGGCGATTGGTTTTATTGTGTATGGTGGTATTAGTTATATCACATCTAATGGTAGTGCAGATAAAACAAGGAAGGCTCTTAGAACGCTGATTTTTGCAGCGGTCGGACTTGTAATTGTAGTTGCCGCAGCTATCATTACGAACTTTGTAATGGGATCAGTGGATGATGCGATAGATAACGCAATAGTAACAAATATATGGAGAGTATAAAGAATGAAAAAGAAACTTTTAGTTTTAGCATTACTTTGTGGCCTATGTTGTTTTAGTGCCGTTAGCCCAGTTATGGCGGCAAACGAGTGGGACAAAGAAATATGTGCAAAGCTTGCTGATGAGCAAAAAAAAGAATATGGATGTGATGAAACTAGTCCAGAAGCCACAAGTGTGGCTGTGGAAATTATTAATATAATAACAGGGGTGGTCGGAGTTATTGCAGTTTTAATGATTGTAATTGGTGGTATAAATTACGCTACTTCCTCTGGTGATCCTGGGAAGACTAAGAAAGCTAAAGATACAATTATGTATAGTGCAATTGGCTTGGTAGTGGCGCTTATGGCGTTTGCGTTGGTTAATTTTGTACTAGGCGGTGCGTTTTAGGCTTGAACAGAAATAGTAAAAGTGTTAGTATAAACATAAGGAGAATAAATGAAGAGGAAGTTTTTAATAGTATTAACACTAGTGACGACATTGTTGTCATCAATAATAGCAATTGCTCCAGGGGCTAGCGCGTATTATACGTGTTCACAGGGTGACAAAAAAGGTGAGCTAGTAGACGATAAGAGCGAGTGTGGTTCTGGTGAACCTTCTGATAATGAATTAATGAAGACTATGACAAATATAATTAACGTTATAGTTGGCGTGGTAGGCTTTATTACGGTCATTATGATTATTGTTGGTGGTATTATGTATGCAACTTCTGCTGGTGATGCTGGCAAGGCTAAAAAAGCAAAAGATACGATTATGTATGGGCTGATTGGTCTTGTGATTGCGATTTTGGCTTTTGGAATTGTGAATTTTGTGCTTGCAAATATTGGATAATTAATTGAAAAATGTAAAATATTTGTTAAAATGAAATTAAAGATGAAAGGAATGAATATGAAAAATATTAATAAAGCAAAAGTTCTAGGCCTTTCGGCCGCGTTGGCTATGGCTTCGGTTACTGTGGCACCAGTAATGGCTGCAAATTATACTTGTCTAAATGGTACAGCCGTGTCGAATATGAATCAGTGTAATGAGTTTAAAAACTCTAACTACGTTAATAAGGATCTTGGTAGTACTACTACAACCATTATTAATGTGATAATTGGTATTGTTGGTTTTCTCGCTGTAATCATGATTATTATTGGTGGTATTTCATATACTACTTCTGCCGGTGATGCTGGTAAGGTCAAGAAAGCAAAAGATACTATTATGTATGGTATTATAGGTCTTATTGTAGCAATTCTCGCTTTTGCAATTGTAAACTTCGTATTGACGAACTTAGGATAAAAAAGATTCTTAAAAACCGCCTACGGGCGGTTTTTTGATGATGAAAGAATGGTGTTTGTGATGAGATAAACATACAACTAGGCAACAAAAAAGCCCCCAGAGGGGGGCTTTTATAAACTATTGGACTTCGATCTTTTTACGTTCCTCGGTTTTTTCTTTGTCGAAAGTGATAGTAAGGACACCATCTTTTAGTTCTGCTTTAACGCTGTTTTCGTCTTCTTTGACGGCCACAGGTAGAGCGATGGTGCGTGAGAATTCGCCCCAATAGCATTCCTGGATATGCCAATTAGTGGTTTTTTCATCTTCCCCGCCACTTAGGACGCCAGAAATGGTAAGGATATTGTCCGAGATGCTCACATCTAGGTCTGATTTAGAAATGCCAGCCGTGCGTGCTTTTACTACTAATTTATCTGCTGTTTCGTAGACATCTACTGCGAGTTGTCCTGGAAAATTGTCTGCCCACTCCTCTTCTTCTGGCGACGCTTCTTCAGTTTCTTCTGGAAGCGGAGCTTCCGTTTCTTCTGCTACAGCTGCATTGTCCTCGTTGCTGAAAGCAGCTAATAGTTCGTCGTCCATCAGCATGTCATCGTTGTTTGTACGAGCCATTGCTTTTGTACTCCTCCACTTAATTCTATTATGCTTTATTATAGTTTTTTTATCATCTAAAATCAAGACATATGGTAGGTTTTAGTGTAAAAAATACAACAATATTTAATCCATTAGACCTGCTCTGCCCTCACTACTGTAGGGGTTGTGGACAAATAGGGGAAGTCGTTTGTGGATGTTGTAAAAATTACGTAAAAACAATAAGCTTTTATAGTGCCAGTGACTTGAGCCCGTTGTTTGAAAGCGTTTTTGCTGTGGGATGGTATGATGGTCCGGTTGGGAATTTAATCCGAGAACATAAATATAATTCTGTTAGATCTATAGCAGATGTTTTGGTGGAATTCATAGATGAAATGTTGCCGGTTTTTGACGTAGAAATAACTTTAGTTCCCTTACCAACCATAACTTCGCACATTAGACAGAGAGGGTTTGATCATATTGGGGTTCTGACACATAAATTAGCGAAAAGACGAGGGTGGAGTGTGGAAAGGTGTTTGGTAAGAAATAAAAATAGCGTGCAAGTCGGTGTAAATAGCGGTAAGCGACGAGAACAGGCAAAGGACGCATACAAAATAGGAAAATCGTTATGTGGTGAAAAAACCTATATGTTGGTAGATGATGTTTGGACTACTGGATCTAGTATGAACGAGGCAGCAAAAACAATGAGAAAAAACGGAGCAAAAAGACTGATGAGTGTAGTGCTATGCGTAAATAGAGGTAAAGATAAGGGACGTGCTATCGGAATCACTTCCAAGGGAATTAAGAACGAAGTTGACAATAGCGTAAGCTAGAACGGCGATGATGAGGCCAATGATAGCATAGAGGATGGTGTTCTTGGCGTCTGTTACTTTTTTGCTGTCTCCGCCAGAAACTACGTATCGTAGACCGCCCCAGATGAGCATGATGACTGATACAATACCAACAATTGCTAAGGCAGTGTTGGTGATGTTGGTAAACACACCAGTATCGCCAAATAAATCTTCTGGCATACCGTCTGCACGAGCCATTTCTGCACCTTCTTGAGCAGAAGAGATGGCCAATGCTTTACCTACACATAAAGTAGCAGCGGCAGCAATGCCGGTAAGAATTTGGGCTATTAATTTCGCAGTTTTTTTCATTTAAAATTCTCGTTAATCTTGTAAGCATTATAGCACGTTTTATTTAAAAATGCTAGGGGCTAAATTCTATTGCTTTTTTATCTTGATTATGCTAATATTTTCTTTGCAAGAAGGACATAAAATAAAAAAATGAAAATAAAATACAGAGTAGCCTTAATTACGTTTGGTTTTATTGTGCTAGCTGCAGGTGTAGCGGGAGTTTTTTATTTTCAATCAGAGGAGTACAAAAGTCTAGTTGCCCGTGAGCGTGAGAGGGTGTCTAAGGAAGCAAAGAGTTATTGTGGTTCCCTATTTGAAGAAATAATTGAAGATGATTTTAAAGAATATCACGAGGAGAATAGTGATAATAGTAATGAAGGCGAGGTCGTGGAGAATTCTACTGACAGTACCGAGGATACTATAGTAGACGATAATAAAGAGGGAGCTGAGGATGAATCTGCGCCTGAAGAGGAGAGCGCTGAGGAAGTAATAGCTGTTCCATTGACTGGAGCTAGGATAGATGAGCTTAAGGTAATTAGGGACGATGTTTCTTTAGATGAGCTTTCGTCTTGTTTAAATAAGCTGAGCGATGTTGAAGATCCGCTTGATGAAGTTCGATTAAGGGGAGAAATTGCGGAGGCGAAGAGGTTTTTGGATTTATACGTTTTGATTGATGAAAAATATGATGAAAACGGGGTTTTTTTGGATGGTGTTGCCGAAGATGAAATAATCGAAATCGAAAAAGAACTTGAGACGTTTTCGAAAGGATACAAGAAAAAGGGCATAAATAGAGTTGCGGCAGTGAGGGCTGAACTGGAAAAAATTAAGGATGCTAAGGAAAAAACATTAGCGCTATTTAATGATGGGGCAAATGTTAATGAGTTAGCCTCGGCTGAGGTTAGGGCTGATGTTAATAGAGAGTGGCTTAATGCAGCAAAAACCGCAATTGATATATTGCCTCAAGAAGCTCTAAAAGAGAAGCTTTCTAGTGAATTGGGAAGAGTGGAAACGCAAGTGGCCGAAAATGAAAGAAGAGCGGAAGAAGAGCGACGTGAAAGAGAGAGAATTTATAGAGAGAGACTGGAAGCGGAGCGAAGAAGACAGGCGCAGATTGCGGCATCTTGGCGAACAATAGAGGTTCCTTATATTTCACAAAACTTAGCCGGTGTGAATAATGGTTGTGAGGCGGCGTCGCTACTTATGGCGTTAAATTATAAGGGTTATTTAGTTGGGAAGGGGCTTCGTGATTATGCAACAGAAATGCCAAAAAGCGATGATCCGTCAACGGGTTTTTATTTAGATATTTTTGGTGCGGAACCGAGAACTGAGGCACACTGGATAGCTCCGGCGCCATTGGCAGAGTTTGGTAGAAACAGCTCTGGATATCAAGGAGTTTATGATGTTTCTGGAAGTAGCTTAGAAGCTTTACGTGACGAAATGTTGGCTGGAAATCCAGTGATTATCTATTTGACATTTAATTTTCAAAACCCTATCAATTATTCTAGAGGGGTGCCGAGCAACTTGCATGTGTTAGTTTTGTCTGGATATAATACGATGACTGGTGAATATAGATTGACTGATCCTTGGACCAGGAATGGGCAAAGTCAGTTTAATGTGGCTGGTAACAGGGTGGCGACATTATACGCACAGGTTGGTTATCGAGCTGTTGTGGTGAAATAAAAAAAGGCCTTTTGCCCTCTTTATTTGGCGGAGGGTGGGAGATAAGGGATATCTGCCCCTCCTTCAAAAACAAATAAAACGAAGCAAGCTCCGTTTTCTTCGTTTTTGGCGGAGGGTGGGAGATTCGAACTCCCGCACCAGGTCTCCCCAGTCTAACGATTTAGCAAACCGTCCCCTTCAGCCACTTGGGTAACCCTCCAATAGGAGTATTCTATCATATTTTTCTTTTTGTTTCTATATGCTATAATGCAGTTATGGTTAATAAAAAGAAGAGCGAAAAAAGTGAGACGGTAATTAACTGGGAAGCTAAAGAATATATTGTAAGAGAAAAGAATGTTGGGTGGTATGTTGGGCTAGTCATCATAACTTTAGCGCTTGCTGCGCTTGCCGTGTGGATTCAGGAATATACTTTCTTAGTTTTGGTTGTGCTTTGTGCTGTGGTTCTTGTGATTTATTCGGTGAGGCCGCCGCGGGAATTGCATTATTCGATCAGTAAAAAAGGTATTTCCGAAGGCAATAAGTTATATGCGTTTGACGATTTCAGATCTTTTGGTGTTCTGAAAGAAGGTAAACACTTTTCGATTGTTTTGACACCACGTAGGCGTTTTTCGCCAAGGCAAAAAATCTATTTTCCAGAAGCCAAAGGTGAGGCAATTGTAGACGCTTTTGGATATAGGTTGCCAATGGAAGAAGTGAAATTAGATTTTTTGGATAAAATTGTTAATTTTTTGAGAATATAAAAAACTTATGCTATACTTGGTGTAAGTGTAAGTTAATAAAAGAGGTGGGTTATGGACAACCAATTTAACGACGACGAATTGCAAAAAGCAATCGACGACATCACAAAAGATGCGGCTAGCGGAGGTTCCTCTTCGGTAGTTGATGATTTAGTAAAGAAAAATGAAGAAAAAGAACCAACTGGCAAAGTTGTTTCCGCCAGTACGGATTTAGACAACGCACAGCCAGCATTTGCTCCGGCGCCAGAGGTTCCTGTTCCTCCAGTGACTGATATGAACGCACCGGCTGTTGATACTCCTGAGGAAAATAAACCAGAGGAAGCTATCCCTGGTCCTGAGGTTCCATTGCCAGAACCAGCAGTTGAGGAACCGGTGAAAGCTGAAGAAACATCGGCTGCAGCAGAAGTTGCTGGTCCTGCAGCTCCTGTGGAGACTCCTACTCCAGAAGCAGCGGCGACACCTGCCGTTGAAGAACCGGCTCCAGCACCTGCGATTGTGAAAAAAGAAGCGCCAGTAGCACCAGCTCCTGTGGAGACTCCTGCTGCTCCTGGTGGCGATTTTGAAAAAACTCGCGAGGAAGCGTTAAAAGCTCTTTACCCATTGATGGACAAGGTTAAAATTGATGATCCGGTACAGAAGTTTGATATGTACAAAGAGATGTTCGGCCTAATGAAAAATGCTGAGGTTGCAGGTTCGGTCTTAAAGGCCGCAGAAGAGCTGCCGGATGAACAGACCAAGGCAGATGCTTTGATGGGCTTGATTAAGTCGATTGACGAATTGAAATAATAGAATATATAAAAAATCCCCCTTTCGGGGGATTTTTTGTTGATTTTAATACATTCCGCCACCCATGCCGGCTGGATTTTCGGGTTCTTTTTCAGGGATATCAACAATGAGCGCACCCATGGTAATGGTGGTGGCTGCAATGCTGATGGCATTTTGAACGGCTTCGCGGGTGACACGAGCTGGGTCGATGACGCCGGCTTTTTTAAGGTCAATAAGGCCTTTTTCTGGAGTCATGATGTTAATACCAAAGCCTGGTTTAGCTTTTTCAACTTCGGCGAGCATAGCTTGGGAATTGAGACCGGCGTTTTCTAAGATATGGATAAACGGACTCTTCAGGGCATTTTTAACAATTTTGGCGCCTGCATCATCTTCTTTAAGCTCGTTAGCAAGATTGACTAGGGTGACACCGCCGCCTGGAACGATACCTTCAGAGAGGGCAGCTTTGGTAGCGGCAACGGCATCATCAACACGGAATTTCTTTTCGTCGATTTCGGTTTCGGTGGCACCACCGACTTTGATAAGGGCGACTTTGCCGAGAAGGGCGGCAGCACGTTTTTCGAACTGTTCCCTTTCGTAGTCGGAATTTGCAAGTGTGGCTTGGGACTTGATGAGTTCGATGCGTTCTTTGACGGCTTGTTTTGCACCAGCACCTTTGATAATGGTAGTTTCGTCTTTGGTGGCAATGATTTTAGCGGCTGAGCCAAGTACTTCTAGGCCGACTTCTTCGAGTTTTAGGCCTTTATCTGCGGAGACTAGGGTTGCGTCGGTGAGGATGGCGATATCTTCCATGATTTCTTTGCGACGATCGCCAAAGGCTGGCGCTTTGAGAACTAGAGTGTTGAATACGCCTTTGAGTTTATTGAGGACGAGGACGGAGAGAGCTTCACCTTCGACTTCTTCGGCAATAATAACAAGATCTTTTTTGCCAGCTTGAGCACATTTTTCAAGAAGTGGAAGAAAATCGTTAACGGCGGAAATCTTTTTATCGGTAACTAGGATGGCTGGTTTATCAAAGACGGCTTCTTGACGGTTGACGTCTGTAACGAAGAACGGGGATGAATAACCTTTGTCATAGGAGAAACCTTCGACGATTTCCTGCTCCATCTCTAGGCCTTGACCGGCTTCTACGGTGACTACACCATCTTTACCAATGCGGCTGATAACTTCGGCGATGAGCTTGCCGATTTCGGCGTCTCCAGCGGAAATGGTGGCAACTTCGGCAACCTTTTGATCGTCGCCGTCAATTTTTTCGGCTAATTTATTGATGCCGGCAACGATTTTAGCGCCAGCTTTTTCGATTCCCTTTCTGAGCTCCATTGGATTTACGCCAGCGGCAATGAGCTTGTTGGCTTCGGCGAGGATATTATAAGTAAGAACAGTAACAGTGGTGGTGCCGTCGCCAGCAACTTTATTGAGTTTTTCGGCAGCAGATTTGATAAGCTTGGCGCCCATTTGTTCGCCGAGATTCTCGTCGGTGCTCCCGAGATCGACGGCCTCGGCAACGGTAACGCCATCGTGAGTGATGGTTGGTGCGCCGTAGGATTTCTCGATAACGACGTTTTTGCCTTTAGGGCCGAAAGTGACCTTTACGGCGTCGTAGAGTTGTTTAGCACCAGAGAGAATTTTTTCTCTGGCTTCTTCTTCGTAAAATATTTTCTTTGCCATAATTCTCCTTATAGTGTTGCGAGGATATCCTCTTCTTTAACAATAATGTAATCGGTGTTGTCGATTTTAATGTCGGTAGTGGAGTAATCTTTATAGACGATTTTGTCGCCTTTTTTGACGGTTTTTACTTCTGGGCCAACAGATTCGACCACAGCGTAGGCCGGAGTTTCTTTAGCCTCGCCGAGCAGGATGCCGGATTTAGTTTTTTCAACAGGCTGTTCTTTGACGGCTACAACGCGGTCTTTAAGAGGTTTTAGTGCCATATTTTTCTCCTTTTCTAATTTCAGTATAGCACAAAAATTAGCACTTGCAAGCACTGAGTGCTAATTTTAATGGTGGCATGATGAGGCCATATCGGTTAAGCTTGTGATTTTGCCGGTGGCTTTGAGATAGTGTTCAAGAGAATCGTAGCTCCCGTTGTTATATTTACCGGTGGCGATTTCGGTGGCAGCGGAGACACCTACATAGCGGTAGTGCCAGGTTTCGAAGAGGCCAGTGCTACCTTCAGCATTAATGATGGCAGGTTGGGACATTGGGCCGCCAGCCCAGGCCTCTGGGAAGCGGTCGATAAAGCCGTATTTGTAAGAGTTTTCTTTAAGCCATTGCCATTCTGGATGGTTGTTATAGGTGTTTGTATCTAAAGAATTGCCATAAGTGTCATCGATAAGATCACATGTAAAGCCGCTGTGATGGTCAGAACCGCCAGTAGCGACACATAGACGGCCGCAGGATGTACCCTTTGAGCGGAAACAGGAACGAGTGGTCATTTCGTGACCGGGATTATAAGCCTTGTAATCGTTTAACATGTCATTAAGATGCGAAGCAGCTTCAGCGTCGAGAAGGGGCGTGCCATTATTGGCATTTCCCTCTCTTATGCCGTAGGTGGCGGTGATATCGATGAGTTCAGATTTGCGGGTAGAGATAAAGTTAGAATCAACTTGAAAATTTGGGTTTATGAGCATTAAACTACCCCATTCTGTTGTGCAGTTGGCGGAATTGTATTTTGATGGAGTGTCAGCAGTGGTGGCAATCTCAGGAATTTCGGGTTTTTCTGGTAGTTTCGGCGAAAAGCTTTCCGTCGCTTTTTCTTCTTGGGAAGATGTAGAATTGTTTGATGCTTTTAGAATTATGAAAAGTATGAAGAATACGATTAGTGCAGACAGGATTCCGATAACCGGAATAATATAGTATTTCTTGGGTAATTTTTTTCTCTTGACCATTTATTTAGTATAATAGAAAAAGAAAAAAGGGGCAAAACCCGGAAGGAAAAAATGAAAGAAAAGCTCGAAAAGTTACCTTTTTATAATCAGATGGTGTTGCCTTATCATTGGGTTAATGCAGCGGTGGCAGGGATAAAGTATAAATTCCCGGCGAAGAAAATGCGTGTGATTGGGGTGACTGGTACGAACGGTAAGACCACGACTTGTTTTATGATTTGGAAGATGTTAAATGAAGCGGGGCATAAAGCTGGGCTTCTTACGACGGTGGCATGGGGGGTAGATAAGCTGCACAAACAGATTGAACATATGACAACTGTAGACTCGAAGACTTTGAACGCTAGGATTGAAAAAGTGAGGGAGGCGGGAGCAGAATTTTTGGTTTTAGAGGTGACGTCGCATGCGATGGCACAGTTTAGAACGCTTGGAATTCCGGTAGAGATTGCAGTGATGACTAATGTGACACATGACCATTTGGACTATCATAAAACTTTTGAAAGATACCGTGATGCAAAGAGAAAACTCTTTAAGAAGGCTAAATATGGGGTGATAAACGCTGATGATAAGAGTGCGAAGTTTTTCAAGCAAGATGTAAAGAACTATATCACTTATGGTATTAATAGCGGTGAAAAGAAGGCTATTGATATAAAATTGGCTTCTTCTGGCGTGAAATATTCATGTGGTGATATAAAAATTGAGACTCAGATTCCGGGGAACTTTAATGTTTATAATTCTCTGGCGGCGATGTGTGTGGGCGAGAAATTAGGGCTTTCTAAGGCCGAAATTGAAAAAGGCATCTATGCATTAACTGAGGTGGAAGGCAGAATGAACCGAATAAATGAAGGGCAGAATTTTGAGGTGATTGTGGACTATGCGCATACGCCGGATGCCTTGGAAAAAGTGTTTGATTCGGTGAAAGGGCATAAGGGGACGATCATTTCGGTCCATGGTGGCGCTGGAAGACGTGATGAATCTACTAGACCAATAAGGGGCGAAATTTTAGGGAAAAACAGCGATATTGTGATTGTAACAGAGGATGATTCAAGAGATGAAGATCCAGAAAAGATTGCCGAGGCGTTTGTAGAAGGTGCTAAAAAGGCTGGAAAAAAGACGGGTAAAGATTTGTTTGTGGAAATTGATCGTGGAAAAGCGATTGAGATGGCAATAAAGATGGCGAAAAAGGGCGATCTCGTGCTTCTTCTTGGTAAGGGCCACGAAAAGACGATTCTTCGAAAAGAAGGTCCGGTGCCATTTGAAGATATAAAAGTTGCTAAAAAAGTGCTGAAAAAATTGAAATAAAAAAAGAGGCCCCGAAAGGGACTCTTTTTTAAGCTTCTGGGTTGTAGTTTGCAATGCCGTCTGCAATAGTGTCGGTAGAGATGCCAAGTGCAATAGCGATAGCGGCCGCACAAGCCATATAAGAGGCAATTGGTTCGCCAGTTAAGAAGGAGGCGACAGTGAAGCGAGATGAACCGTAGGCGAGATTTGCCTCGATTCCTTTTTTGTAGAGTTTAGTGTTGTCGATGCGGATATTACAAGAGAAATCGGAGCCATAGGTGAGAGTGTTTTTGGTGCCACTAAATTTAGCAAAGTCTTGATAATAATTATCGTTTTGATTTAAGACAATGATTTCGGGTTTCATGTTGAATAAAGTGGATTTTTCGGCTAGGTATTCTTCTGGAGTGAGGTCACTGAGAGAGGCCGGGACAAAATCGGTGAGAGCGGCAACATGAATTGGCAGACCGTAGAAGACGTTGTTTTTTAAAGAGGTAGCTGGAGAAGTGACAACAACGTAAGATGAGCCGGCTTTCCAGGCATCACTGAAGAATTTGTGTAGAACAGCTGTTTTGATTGGTTTTTCGGAGGCAAAAATTGCAGTTTGCTTGCCGGCAGCAGTAAGGATTTGATGTACGAAATGAGCGGTAGTGCTTTTGCCAGTGGTGCCGGTGATGCAAATCACTTTCATGTCGCGGGTTGGATTACCGTAATAAGAAGAGAGTAGCTTAGCCTTGGCTTTTTGAGCGCGGGTTTTAAAACTTGTTTTAGCAGGTTTGTTGGACTTTTCTGGTTTTTCTGTTTTTGGGGCTTTTGGGGGTTTAACACTCTTTTTCATAAGATAAATATACCATAGTTTTGAAATATGTGGTATAATATAGTTGTCACGAGTAGTTCGTGATGCTCATTTAATTTCTAGGTGGATGTAGACTTAGGGGTTTCTCTAAGTCCCTTCCACACCAAGAGAAATTATTATATGTGCCCGTAGAGCTTCGCTCTTCGGCCACTCGTTCGAAAAAAATGAAAATGCAAGCATTTTCACTTTTTTCTCACTCGTGCCCGTAAAGATTTTTCGGACACGGCATTCGTCGAAAGAATTAGAATAAATTCTATTCTTTCTCCTCATTTGTGCCCGTAGCTCAGTTGGATAGAGCGTCAGCTTGCGGAGCTGAAGGTCACACGTTCGAATCGTGCCGGGCATACCATACTGAAAAACGAGAGCTTGCTCTCATTTTTTGTTGATGCTGTATAATATGAAATATGAGTATTTTTGAACGTTTTAAAGGGGGAGAGAAAACACAAACGAATAATGGTGAAGAGTGGGCTGAAGTTGCGGCGCTTGCGAATGAGCGTCAAAAAAGTGATGAACAGATAAAACGAGAGAGATTGGAGCGAAAGGTTGTGGCGGCAGTGTATAGTGGCGATTTGGGCGTCTTGGAGCATGACGACTCTGCTATAAATAAAGGCCCTATGGAAGCAACAATTGTGCAAAAAATTGTGAATGGAGAAATTAATATTGACGAAAGAGGACGTGAGGTGCTTGGGAATATGCCTACTGCAGTGACTAAGGATGGCGTCGAAACGGTGTATAGGCGTCTTGGTGGCGATTTACACCAGAAATCTGTAGTGGCTTATATGGGCGGATTAGATTGGGCAAAGCGTGCAGGTGCCGGAGTAGACGAGATAGAAAAAGTGGTTGATAAGTATCCTACGATTATGGATTTTAAAGAGAGTGCCCAGAGTTTTCTCGACGTGATCGAAAAGGGCAATGGAGAAGAGAAACGTAAAGAATATGAGAACGCTGTACGCTCGGTTGGCATAAAAATATATGGCGACGAACAGGCTGTGGCTTCGCTTATAGTTGAGGATTTGAAAGATAGAGCTGAAATTGAGAAGAATAGATTGGCGCAAAGAGAAGCCCTTTGGGGAATTTACGACAAGAAATAGTACAGAGTTGTGATAGAATATTAGGTGGAAGCGTGGCCGAGTGGTTGAAGGCGCACGACTCGAAATCGTGTGGGCAGAAATGTCTCGGAGGTTCGAATCCTCTCGCTTCCGCCAAAATAAGTTTGGCGTCAGCGACGCGTCCCAAGGGGCGAGCGTTTCCGCCACGAGTTTTCATCACGATAAGGAGGAATTTTATGGCGAGTGTTTTTAGTAAAATTGTTGCAGGTGAGATTCCCTGCTACAAGATTTATGAAGATGATAAAACTTTGGCGTTTCTCGATATTGCGCCAGAGTCAATGGGGCATACTTTGGTGATTCCAAAGGTTGAAGTAGATAAAGTTTATGAGCTTTCGGACGAAGATTATGTGGCTTTGATGGACACAGTGAAAAAAGTTGCAAAAAGAATGGAAGAAGTGCTTCATCAAAGGACTTTGATGAAAATTATCGGTACGGATGTGCCACATGCGCATGTGCACCTCATGCCATTTGATGAAACTTGGGAATATGGACGTACACTTAAACCATCTGAAGATGAGATGAAAGCGGTGTGTGAAAAATTGAAGTTTTAGGCTTTTTCTAGAATTATTAGATTTTCAATATGAGGGGTGCGGGGAAAGAAATTGAATGGTTGGGCTTTTTTGATGCTGTATTTTTCTAGAAGCTTAGCGACATCGCGAGCTTGAGTGGTAGGGTTGCAAGAGAGGTAAATGATTTTTTCTGGGACAATTTCCAGGAGTTTTTCTATGAGTTTGATGTCGCAACCGGCGCGAGGAGGATCTAAAATTACGGTTTGATCTGGGGCGATGTAACTAAGAGCGTCTTCGGATTTGGCCAAAACAGGCGTAATGCGGGGATGAGATATTTCTTTCGGGAAACGACGTCCCGCCAGCCCGCCGTCGCGGGTGTCGGGCGTCTCGTCCTCGGCCGTAGCCTGCGGATGTTCCCGAAAAGAAATATCTTCATCCCATGCTCTTTTGCAGTTTTTGACGAGTTCAGCGTAGGCGGATTTGTTGCATTCGACGAGGGTGAGGTTTTTGTCTCTTGCAACAGAGAGGCCGATGGTGCCAACGCCAGAGTATAAATCAAGGACATTATCGGTTTTGACATGTTTTCTAATTTCTTTTAAGGCTAATTCGTAGACTGGTAGATTTATTTGGAAGAATCCGTTTGGAGAGTAAGAATATTTTACGCCTAAGATTTCATCGGTGAGGTTATTAAAAACCGGGTGAGGTTTACCGTTTTCAAAAAGGCCACCTTCTACGTTTCCCTGTTTGTCGCAACGCAAAAGCAGTGATTGGTACTTACGGGCTTCTTCGTGGCGAGAATTTAGCCCTGAGACCGTTTCTAAGGCCTTCTGGAGGATTTTAGGGTGTTCTAAGCTACTTATGGCTATTTTTTCTTTTCGATGGCTTCCGCGGGCGTGCAGGGCCAAATAAACGCATTTTTCATCATTATCCCAAAATAGAGCATATTCCATCTTATTACGATAGAAATAATCCTTACCATCGGTGATACATTTTTCTAACTCTGGTAGCTTAATATGTTCTTGATGGAATGATTCTGCAACAAGGGCAGTTTTTTGAGCTAATTCGTAGTCGAAATCCATGATTTGCCACGGCGAAGTGGAAAGGTAACAGGCGTCTTTTGGCTCGATGCGGTGTGGATTTGGGTTCTTTATTTTTGTGGCGATACCTTCAACATAGGATGATTTAACTTTGGTTACAGAGAAGGTAGCGTCTTCTCCTGGGAGAGCGTTCCAGATAAAGGCTTTTTGGCCGTTTTCTAGGGTAGTAAAAGCTTGTCCGCCAGGAACGAGTTTTTCGATGTGGGTGGTAAGTACAGTTCCCTTTTTGATTCTTTCGCCGTTATTCATTTCGCTATTTTAACATATAATAGGGGAAAAAGGTGGGTTTGTGAAAAAGCAGAAAGATAAAAAATATCAAAAAAGTGATCAAAAGATATGTGATTATAGTAATGAGATTTTGAGGAAGGAAGCGCGAAAGATTGACATCAAGAGTGCTGAGATTTATAGGGGCGCAAAAGTGTCTAGAGCGACGTTTTCTAGGCATTATAACAATGTATCTGATATAAAAATCAGGGAAGAAGAAAGGGTTTTTGATGGTTTTCGAAGGCAAATTAAGTCGAGCGACGGTAAAGATATGGTGATTTTTAAATTTGTTCTTGTAATTTATCAAAATAGAGGTATTTTTCTAACTTGCCTAAAGAGAAATGATGTTTTTCTGTTGAAAAAGATGGTTCATAAGATGAATCAATTAGTGACACGGAATTGGCGAAGTTATGGCTCTGGAATCGATGCAAAATTTATGAGATGGAGCGCATATCTTATAATTGCCGCGGTAGAGGAGTGGGCAAGAAGGAGTTTTAGGGGTGATTTGTTGGAAGAAGAAGCTCGATTAATCAAAAGAGTGTACGATTTTTTAGAGAAGAATCAGGGAGAGTTGGCGAGAGTTTTTAGGATTTGGGGAAAAGAGTACTCTAGGCAAAAAAGAAAAATAGTGGTATGATATAGGACATTGGTGGACCGTCGCCAAGTGGTAAGGCACTGGGTTTTGGTCCCAGCATTCGCAGGTTCGAATCCTGCCGGTCCAGCCAAACATAAGCGTAATAAAAGCCCTCAAGGGCTCTTATTTTTTCTTCAATAATCCTTCTATCGTATTCTTAACTATCTCCACTAGTTCTTCTTTATTATCAATATCTTCTACGAAATACATTGGCTTTGCGCCGTCGTATGGGATCTCTTCGGTCATTTTGTATTGTTCGTTTTCTGGAACTATTTTTACAAGTAAACGGTCATCATAAATGCCGCCAAATAAGACGTTATTGGAATAGAGTAAAAATTCGCCCATCATCGGCCGGCAAGTAATATTCGGCGCTTCAGACAGTTGTTCTAAGATAAAATCGCGATATACTTTGGTGCTTGCCATATTACGCCTTTTTAATTGGGTGCCTTATTACGGTTTTGAGTTTATCTACGTCGCATTTTCTGGGATCGCTTAGATAAATCTCATGATGGTATCTAGTATCAGTTATATCTAGCTTATAGCCGTGATCTTCGGCGAATTTATGCATTAGCTCAACAGTAGCCGGCTCGTCGTCGTAACTGCCGATATGCATACATTGAACACATAAACCCTCGTCATAGGTTAAAAATTCCAC
>JAEEGL016484368.1_pt1 | contig 47454 bp, 42 predicted proteins | sample 9134231 | NCBI WGS metagenome assembly JAEEGL01 (sample SAMN16246548, study PRJNA631951) | gut metagenome | biome: gut microbiome; feature: rumen; material: fiber-attached | host: Bos | place: Iran: Karaj | collected 2018-10
ATGATGGAACTAATTATGTATTTATGGATAATAATACATATGATCAATTAGAAATACCAACTTCTAAATTAGAAGATGAAGCCCCATTATTAAAAGAAAATATGGATGTAGAAGTAATGAACTATGAAGGTGAGGTTATAGGTGTATCTCTTCCAGAAAAAGTTTCTTATAAGGTAATTAAAGCTGAAAGTGCAGTTAAAGGAAATACAACTTCTGGAGCAATGAAAGATGTTACTATTGAAACTGGATACACATTAAAAGCTCCTCTATTTATTGAAGAGGGAGAAGAAATTATTATTACTACTAGAGATGGTAAATATTCTTCTAGAGCATAAAGATATAGAAATATATCTTTTTTTATTGTATAATTTTAGTATGAAAGAATTAATAAAAAAGAATAGAGAAATTATAATGTATTTAATAATAGGTGTGCTTACTACAGTTGTAAGTCTTTTATCATATTATTTAGTAACATTTAAATTATTAAACCCTAATAATCCATTAGAACTTGCAATAGCAAATGTAATTTCGTGGATATGTGCAGTTACTTTTGCTTATTTTACAAATAGAATTTTTGTATTTCAAAGCAAAAATAAAGAAATATTAAAAGAAGGAATAAAATTCTATTTATCAAGAGTATTAACTTTATTATTAGATGTTTTTTGTATGTTTTTATTAGTAAATGTATTAGGTATTAATGATAAAATATCTAAAATAATAGTACAAGTTTTAATAACAATAGGAAATTATATTATTAGTAAGTTTTTTGTTTTTAATAAAAAAAAATAAATTTCATTTAATGTATGGAAATATATAAATTTATATAGTATAATTATTAAAGAATAACGATAGGAGCAAGGGGCTATGAATAAGCTTGTTAAATTAATAATAACAGTCGTAGTAGTAATATTAATAATATTATACTTTTTAAGAGACTCTTTATTTAGAATGCCAGGCCCAACTCCACCGCCTCAGCCAGTAGCTTCTCCATGCTCTACATTTGAACAAACATTATCTTCAAGAATTGAACAATATTTTATGGATAAATTACCTGAATCAGACGGTGAAGTAAATTCTGTTAAAGTTGGTGATCTAATTACAAGCGGAGTATTAACTCTACAAGATTTATCAAATGTTGGTGCAACTTGTGTTGGTGAAGCATATGTGTCAAAAGCAAATAATAATTATTACTATTATAATAATATTTCATGTGGAACATGTTCTATACAAGAATTATATGATGATTGGGGTGAATGGGTAGATAGTTTACCTTCTTCTGATGGTAAAAAACGTCAAGTCATGACATCTTTATTATTTAACTATAGTGATTCTAAAACCAAATTTACTGATTGGACAGAGTGGGGAGAAAAAATAGATGAACTTAAAGCCCCTGAAGTACCTGCGGGTTCAGAAATAGTTAAAAAAGAAGTAGAAAATAAAACTCAATATCAATATAGAGATGCTGCATATAAATGGTATAAAATTTCTTCAAATGCCGAGTATTATGTTAGTAACAGTAATAAACAATATAAAGAAACTACACCTGGAAGTTCGTATTCTAGAGATGATAGTTCAAGAAAAACATTAAGAGTAACAAAAACATATGAATCAGAAAGTAAATTAAAGAGTTCGGAAAATGTTAAAAAAGACGATTTAATAACAAAAGTAAGTGCATATATAACAGGAACTCCAAGATATATTTATTCATATACAGAACCTATAACAACAATTACAGTATGTAATCAATATAAGCCATTATATAAATGTTATAAATATGATAGAGGACAACCAATATCACTTGGGTCATATCCTTATAATTCTGCAGATGAAGCTTTAAGAGCATGTAATGCTAGTTCAAACAATTATATAGGATGTGCAGCAACATCTCAAACAGTAACAAAGTACTGGGAGAGAATAGAAAGAAAATGTCAAACTGGTGCTTATGGATTCCAAACAGGAACACCTCAAACAGTAACAACTGATTGTACAAATGAAGCTAATAGTTCAATAAGCGTATGTAATCAAAGCAATGCTGGAAAATCAAAGATAACATGTACAGCAACAAAATGGACCCCAGAACAAAGCAAATGTGAAAGTCAAACCACATATTCATTTGGAAGTTCCCAAGCTATAGATAGTACAGTTATAACTAACGCAGGTGCCTGTGATACAAGTAGTCCATATAATGAAGGATGTCTTGGTGATTCAACAGTGTTGGATTTATTTAAAAATCAAAAATGTCATACTGATACAGCAACTTGTACATCAAATAGTGATGTCGGTAAAGAAAATGTAACTTCATGTTCTATTAATTATTACACAAGATGTAGGGGAACAGCATATTATAAGAAAAGTTATACATGCAAAGATGGCGCCAGTTTCTCTGTTACGGATACAAACCCAATATGTGATTGTTCTTCCCATCAAGGTGGAGGCTCTAAATGTAGTATAACAAATTTATGCAAAGAGAACGGCGGAGAAGTTAGTGGGAGTTATTGTTATTATTATGGTAGGCTATCTTCATGTCCTTCTGGTACTTATACTAATAGTTCTCCTGTTCGTACTTCATTTAAAGTAACATATAAAACATGTCAAAAGAATACTGGGTATTCATATACTAAAACTAATTTAAGTGAAACCACAAGTTGTAATGCTGGAACTGCGCCAACATGTAGTTCATCCAATGCGGGCTCAACTTATATAACTAAGTGTACTCCATCAGCTTGGACAAAGACTAGTGAGTTATGTACTACTGGAGTACCAACATGGGGAAATGAAGCAAAAACAATTGTTGATTCTGATTGTACAGCAGAAGCTAATAGTTCAATAACTACATGTAATGAAAGTAATCTTAATAAATCTAAGATAAGTTGTAGAGTTAATGAAACACAAGTTAAATATGGATATACTGCATATACTTCTGTTAAACAGTATTATAATAATGGTGCCAAGTATACTTCTTGTCCGAGTGGATATAATCAAGAAACTACTGGAGAGTATAGTACAACTGAATGTGTAGAGGGTGGGTATACAACACAAACTACTGGTGGAACAACTCACTATTTGAAGAAAGATGGTACTACAACAACTAATAAAAATCAAGCAGCTCAGTTAACTGTTGCTGAGTATAATGCATTAAAAAATAAGAATAGTGGTTTATCTAAATATAGTAGAGCAAATTCTCCATCAAGTTATGATTTTACTAATGGAACTCTTAGAGAAGGTACTTGTCCTTCAGGAGCAGCTTATCAATGTAAAACTTTATATAAAGCGACAATATATACATATTTATGGTATAAAACAACTACTGCTGAAAAGACTTGGTGCAATAATGGAACACTTAGTATATCTTCACCTGGAAGTGGATGTATAAAAGATGAATCTACTGCTAAATGGGGTGAATGGTCGATATTTAGTGATAAGAAAGTTGAAGCAAGTACATCAAGAGAAGTAAATCAAAAGACAACTTCAAGATATCGATTATCTTATATTGATGCTGGAACTCTTAAATTAAAAGAGTGGTTACCTCTTGAAGAATTTGAAGCTGCGGTTGGTAAAACAATAGAGGAATTGAAAGCAGATGAAAATATAAACGTTCAAACAAAAACAGTGTACAAATATAGAACTTTAAAGTAAAGTAATAAAACTAATGCTATCATTTAGCATTAGTTTTTAGTATAATATTATATGAGGTGAGTTATGAAATTTATTGTATCTGCTGGTGGAACAGGAGGACATATTTTTCCTGCACTATCTTTAATAGAAAAAATATTAGAAGATAAAAATAATGAAGTTTTATATATTGGAACTACTGATAGAATGGAAAGTGAAATTATTCCTTCTAAAGGTATACCTTATAAAGGAATAACTGTTTCTGGTATAAAGAAGAATCTTATTAAAGATTTTAAAAATATATTTAGAATTAATTCTTCTATTACTGAATGTAAAAAAATAATAAATGAATTTAAACCGGATGCGGTTATTGGATTTGGAGGATATGTCACTTTTCCAGTTATAATGGCAGCACATAAAAATAAAGTACCTATCTTTTTGCACGAACAAAATGTAATACCAGGTAAGACTAATAAAGTGATTTCTAGATTTGCTAAAAAGGTATTTATTTCTTTTGAAGAAAGTTCTAAATATTTTTCAAAAGGAAAATGTATATATTCAGGTAATCCTTGTTCTGAGAGAGCTAAAAACATAAAAAAACATAATAAAACTGAATTGGGGTTTGATAAGAAGAAAAAGTTAATAATTATAGTAATGGGTAGTGAAGGTAGTTCTGTTATGAATGAAAGACTATTTGATTATTTAAGAAGTTTTAATGAACCAGATAAAGAGATATTATTTATTACAGGTAAAAGACAATATAGTGCTTTGAATAATAATTTAAAAGTGCCTTCTTCTGTTAAAATGGTTTCTTTTTATGAGGATTTACCAGGTTTAATGAAATCAGCTGATTTAATCGTTTCTAGAGCGGGCGCTTCGACTATAAGTGAAATAATCGCAACTTCTATTCCATCAATTTTAATACCAAGTCCTTATGTTGCGAATAACCATCAATATTATAATGCTTTAGCTTTAAAAGAAGCTGGAATATCTATTATGTTAGAGCAGAAAGATTTTAGTAAGGAAACTTTAACTGAGAATGTAAATAAAATATTAGATGATAAAGAGTTTAATAAAGAATTAAAGAATAAATTAGAATTTACTAAGAAATTAGATTCTAGTACGATTATGTATAATGAAATATTAAAGAATAAATAGGTGTAAAATGGGTGAAAAAACTGTAATAAAAAGAAGGAAGTTTAATTTTTTGAAGTTTATTATCTTCATAATTTTTATAGTGGTTTTTGTATTTATATTTTTAGAATTATCTAAAAAGCCTATTAAAAATATAATTATTAAAGGAAATAATTTTGTTACTGATGAAGAAATCATAGAAATTGCTTCATTAGAGAATTATCCTTCATTTATTAAAACAAACACTCATAGAGCTTGTAAGAAAATAAAATCTATATCTTTTATTAAAGATTGTAAAATAAGTAAAAAATGGGGATATATTTTTGAAATAAATATTGATGAATATAAAGTATTATACAAAGTTAGAAGTACAGATGAATATATACTTGAAGACGGTAAAGTTTTAGATTATGATGGTAATATTGAGGGTATACCTTTACTTATAAATTATATTACAGATGATATTAAAAATAGTTTGAATGAAAAATTATCTTATATAAATAGTGAAATAATAAATAAAATAAGTGAAATTGAATTTAGTCCAACTACATATGATGATAAAAGATTTATATTATATATGAATGATGGAAATATGGTATATATAACTCTTACTAAGATAGAGAATTTAAATAAGTATAATGATATTAAAAAAGAATTAGAGGGTAAAAAAGGTGTTTTATATTTAGATAGTGGTAATTATTTTGAAATAAAGGAGTAGTTATGGTAACAATTGATGAATTAAAAGAATATTCAAACAATTTAATGTTTAAGATGAAAGAAGAAGAGTATAAAACTTTATCAAATGAATTTGATACATTTTTGGGATGGATGGATTATATTAATAAAATTGAAGGATTAAAGGATGTAGAACCAATGTATTTTCCTTTTGATTTAGGTAATGTTGAATTAAGAAGTGATGAACCAATTGATTCTCTTAAAAGTGAATATGCTCTTAAGAATGCTAAGGTTGTAAAGGATGGTTCTGTTATAGTTCCTAAGGTGGTAGACAATGAGTAAGATAATTGAATTAAGAGAATCATTAAAAAGTGAAGAAGATATAAAATCATTATTTAATGAAACAATTGATAAAGCTAAATTGTGTAATGAAAAATATAATGCTTTTGTAACTATAACAGATGAATATAAACATATTGAGTCAGATTCTATTTTAAATGGAATACCATATAGCTTAAAAGATAATTTTTCAACTGAAGGAATACTTACTACTGGATCATCTAATTTATTAAAGAGTTATGTCCCAGTATTTGATTCAACTGTATATGAAAAACTTAAAAATGCTGGTGCAGTATTGATTGGTAAAACAGTTTTAGATGAACTTGCAATGGGAGGTACTGGTACTACAGGACATACTGGAGTTGTTAAAAATCCTTGTGATGAATCTAGAATGATAGGGGGATCCTCTTCGGGATCAGCTGCTTCAGTCGCAGCTGGGGTTGTACCTTTTAGTATTGGTTCTGATACCGGAGATTCTGTAAGAAAACCTGCAAGTTATTGCGGAATAGTTGGATTTAAACCAACTTATGGAAGAATAAGTAGATACGGTTTATTTAACTTTGCTAGTTCTTTAGATCATGTTGGAATACTTTCTAAGTCTGTAATGGATGCTGCTATTGTAACAGATATATTAAAGGGATATGATCCTAAAGATATGACCTCTTTAAAAGATGATGGTGTTAAATATGTTAATGATTTAAATAATGATATTGAAGGTAAAAAACTATTTTATATAAAAGAAATAATAGATGTTGATACTGATTCTGAAGATGTAAAAGAAAATATAAAATTATTTTATGAATTAATTGATATGATTAAAAAAATGGGTGTTAGTGTTGAAGAAATTTCATTTGATAAAAGCTTATTAAATGCATTACTAGGTAGTTATTATTCAATTAGTTGTGCAGAAGCAACTTCTAATAATTCTAATTTAACAGGTCTTCCTTTTGGAGAAAGAATTGAAGGTAAAGATTACAAAGAGATAATGATTAATACTAGGACTGAAGGATTCTCTGAACTAATTAAAAGAAGATTTGTATTAGGTAGTTATATTTTAAAAAGAGAGAATCAAGAAAAACTATATTTAAATGCTTTAAGAGTAAGAAGATTAGTAGTAGAAAAAATGAATGAATTATTTAAAAAGTATGATGGATTACTTTTACCAGCAACTGGTGGGATTGCTCCTTTATTTAATAGTAGTTCTTCTGATAAATTATCAAATGAGTATCTTTTACTAGAAAACCATATGGTAATAGGTAATTTTGGTGGATATCCAAGTATTACTATACCTTATGGAAAAATAAATAATATGCCAGTAGGAATTAACCTTACTTGTGGTGTTATGAAAGATGCTTTAACGTTAAATATAGCTAACAAATTAGAAGAATTAATTAAATATGATGGAGGTGAATATCATGTATAAAGTAACAATAGGTCTTGAAGTACATGTTGAACTTAATACTAAAAGTAAAATGTTTTCACCTTCAGTAAACTTATATGATAAAAATATTAATACAAATATAAGTGTTATTGACTTTGCTTTTCCTGGAACACTTCCAACTGTTAATAAAGAAGCTGTTAATAAAGCAATATCTTTAGCAGTAGCTCTTAATACAGATATATCTCCATACTTAATGTTCGATAGAAAAAATTATTATTATCCAGATTTACCCAAAGGATTTCAAATAACTCAAATGACTAAACCATTAGGTAAAAATGGTTATTTAGAAATATTTGATGAAAATGATTCTAAAAAAATATTTATTCATCAAATTCATATAGAAGAAGATGCTGCCTCTTTAGATCATAAAAGTGATTATTCAGTAATTAATTATAATAGAGTGGGTGTCCCACTTGTTGAAATTGTTACTGAGCCTTGTATTGAAAGCGTTGATGAAGCAATAAACTTCTTAGAAACATTAAGAAATGTTATTAGATATTTAAATATATCAGATGCTGATCAAACTAAAGGACAAATTAGATGCGATGTAAATGTTTCTTTAAGAAAAGAAGATACCGATGAACTTGGTGTAAGAGCAGAAGTTAAAAATGTTAATTCTTTTCAAAGTGTTAGAGAAGCAATAGAATATGAAATTAAAAGACAAACAGAATGTTTAGATAATGGAATAGAAGTTAAAAGAGAAACAAGAAGATATTCTCCTGATGATAAGAAAACTTATTCCTTAAGAGAAAAAGCTGATGCACTTGATTATAAGTATTATGTTGAACCGAACATTCCCAAAATAGATATAGAACCATCTTTAATAGAGACTATTAAATCAAATATGACTATATTACCAATTGATAGAATGAAGAAATATATTAATGAATATGGTTTAAATTATAAAGAAGCTAGAAATTTAATTAGAGAAAAAGAAATATCTGATTTGTTTGATAAAACAGTCGAACTTGGCAGTTCTCCTAAAGAAGCAAGCAATTGGATTTCTATGAAATTAACTGAATACTTAAATAAAAACACATTAGAGTTTAATGAAATAAGTATTACTCCAGAGATGTTAAATGAGTTAATAACTTTAATAAATAATAAAACAATATCTAATGAACAAGCTAAAAAAGTATTTGAGGTAATGATAACTGAATCTAAAATGCCTTCTATAATTGTTAAAGAATTAGGTATGGAACAAATATCTGATGAAGAAGAAATTAGGAAGTTTATAAATGAGGTTTTAGATAATAACATAGATGCAGTAAATACTTATAAATCAGGAAAAACAAATATAGTTGGATTCTTAATGGGACAAGTATTAAAAGCATCTTCTGGAAAAATAAATCCTGGTATTGCTAATAAGATATTAAATTCAGAAATATCAAAGAGATAAAATGTAGTTATAAAAACTACATTTTTATTTATTTTTTATTCCCTTTTTAGCATATTTTTGTTATACTTATTAATAGTAGAGAGGGATTAAGTGAAACAGATAATAACAAGTTTAGATGTTGGTTCTAATACAATTAAACTGGTAGTTGGTGAAATTTACAATGAAAAATTGAATGTTTTAGCTTGCTCTGAAATAAAAAGTAGAGGAATAAAAAAAGGTTTAATTGTTAATCCTGAAGAAGTATATAATAAATTATTAGAAGCATTTAAAAAATGCGAAGATATATTAGAAATAAAAATTAAAGATTTAGTATTATGCGTACCATCATATTATGCTGAATTTGATTTAAGCGAAGGATATACTACTATAAGTAGAGAAAGTGGTTTAATAAACGGAAATGATATTGTAAGAGCTTTACAAGCATCAGTATATAATAAAATACCACCTAATAAAGAACTTATTTCAATAATGCCAGTTGAATATATAATAAATGATACTGAATCTGTTGAAGATCCAAAAGGTTTAAAAGGATCAAAATTAACAGTTAAAAGTGTAATAGCGGTAGCGCCAAAGAAAAATGTATATACAATATTTTCAATTTTAGATAATATGGAAATTACTGTTTCAGATATATGTTTTAATTCACTTGCTGACTATAATGAATTTAATACAAAAGATACTGATAAAGAAAATGGTGCTTTAATAAATTTGGGTTCTGAAAAAACAGAGGTTAGTATTTTTAATAAAGGAACATTAATTTCTATGCAAACACTAGAGATGGGTGGAAAAGATATTGATAAAGAGATAATGTATGCATATAACATTGATAGAAAAACCGCTCAAAGATTAAAAGAAGAATTTGCTTTATCACATCCAGAAGATGCATCAACAACTGAATTTGAAGAAGTGCTTGACAAAGATGGTGTGAAGATAAAAATAAATCAATATGAGATAACAGAGATCATATATAATAAGTTGAAAAGTTTATTTGAAATTTCCAAAAAACAAATAAATCTCTTAACAAAAAAAGAAAATAGTTATATAATTATAACTGGAGGAACTACAGAGTTAAAGAGCATCGACAAAGTAATTTATGAGTCATTTGGAGATAAAGCTATATTAGGTAAAGTAAATGAAATAGGTGTAAGAAACAATAAGTATAGTAGTGCCTTGGGAATAATTAAATATTATTATAGAAAACTATCTTTTAGAAAGAAAAATGCATCAACAGTTACTGAAGATGAACAAAAAATGATATTTAATAATAAAAAGAAGAATAAAGATAATACATTACTTGGAAAAGTATTTAGTTACTTTTTCGACAATTAGGAGGATTAATTATGAATAGTACCCCTTTAGAAATGGATCAAATAGCAAAAATTAAAGTTATAGGTGTAGGTGGAGGAGGATGTAATGCAGTTAATAGAATGATAGATTCTGGCCTTAAAGGTGTTGAATTTATTGTTGCTAATACTGACTTACAAGTTATAAACAATTCAAAAGCTGAAATTAAACTTCAAATAGGTAAAACTATAACAGATGGACTTGGTGCTGGAGCTGATCCTGAAGTTGGTAGAGAAGCTGCAATGGAGTCTAGAGATGAGATTGAAGAAGTATTGAAAGGTGCTGATATGGTATTCATCACTGCTGGTATGGGTGGTGGAACAGGTACTGGAGCTGCTCCAATAGTAGCTGAAGTTGCTCAAGAACTTGGCGCTTTAACAGTTGCAATAGTAACAAAACCTTTCAAATTTGAAGGAAAGAAAAGAATGGATAATGCCTTAATGGGTCTGGATGAATTAAAGAAGCATGTAGATACAATGGTAGTAATTCCTAATGATAGATTAAGAGATTTAATTGATAAGTCAACTCCAATGGTAGATGCATTTAGAGAAGTTGATAATGTATTAAGACTTGGTGTTCAATCAATTTCAGACTTAATAAGCGTTCCTGGTCTTGTTAACCTAGATTTTGCTGATGTTAAAGCAATAATGGAAGCAAGAGGAAGTGCTCTTATAGGTATTGGTATTGGCGTTGGAGAAAATAGGGCAGTAGAAGCTGCTAAACAAGCTGTTACTAGTCCACTTCTTGAAACAACTATCAATGGCGCAACAGATTGTATTATAAACATTACCGGTGGTAAATCACTTACATTATTTGAAGCAGAAGATGCTGCTGAAATAGTAAGAACTGCTGCTAATACAGATGTAAATATTATCTTTGGTGCTGTTATTAATGAAGCATTAACAGAAGAAGTAATTGTTACAGTAATCGCAACAGGTTTTGAGGAAGATTCTGAACCATTATATCAATATACAGCTGAACCAACAGTTAAAGAAAAAACTTCAAGAATTGAAAAATTTGATGAAGATGATATTGATATTCCAGTATTCTTAAGAAATAGAGATTTATAAAAAAGCAAAAAACACAGATTTAATAATCTGTGTTTTATTTTGAATTTATTATCTGTTGTAGAATTCAACGATCATAGATTCATTAATATCCATATTTAATTCTTCTCTTTCAGGATATCTTAAATAAGTTCCTTCTTGTTTCTTATCATCCCAACTTACAAAAGAAACTCTGTTAGTTGTATTTGATAAGTTCTCAGTAATAACTGGATGATTTTCAGTTTTAGCGCTGATTACCATACCTGGTTTTACTTCGAAAGATGGAATATCAACTCTTTTACCATTTACAGCAATATGACCATGACTAACAAGTTGTCTAGCAGCAGCTCTTGTTTTAGCCATACCTAAACGATAAACGATATTATCTAATCTGCTTTCTAGAGCGATTAAGAAATTAGTACCGTGAATACCTTTTCTTTTACCTGCTTTGTCAAAAGTTTTTCTAAATTGTTTTTCAGAAAGACCATACATATTTTTAACTTTTTGTTTTTCTTGTAATTGAACACCGTATTCACTTAGTTTCTTTCTACTAGCACCATGTTGTCCAGGAGCAGTAGGTCTTTTAGCTAATTCTTTACCAGTTTCTAGAACCGAGAAACCTAATCTTCTAGATTTCTTATAAACAGGTCCTAAATATCTTGACATAAAAAATACCTCCTTTACAAAATTGTAAACCAAGGCAATAAAAATATTATCATTCATAGGGTGTTTATTTTAATGCTTTCGCTTTGGCTTAGTTACTTACAAATGAATAATCAATAAACACATTACAAACTTAAATACCACTGCCAAATTAAATTTACTAATACATTATATAAAAAAAAAATAAAAATATCAAGTATTTATTGAAAATAAGGCATAATTTTGATAAAACGCATATGTTGAAGGAGACTTCATAAAATAAAAAAAGGACACATCCTTGTATTAGGGTGTTCCAATGGTGGTTTTACCCTAACACTAAGGTGTTAGGGTATTTGATTAAAATATAAATATATACAAATTTATATAATTTACAATAAAGTGTAGAGTTGAATTATTGTTTTAATACATATACATATATATAGTATAATGATATTTGAAAGGAAGGAAATTTATGGAAGAAAAGAAAGGGATGTCGCCAGTTCTAATAGTAATTTTATCAGTATTAGCGATTTGTTTAATTGCTTTTGGGGTATGGTTTGGAATAAGATATGTTAATAAAGTGGAAAAAACACAACCAGGTGAACCAGAGGAGGTGTCAACTATTGTTGAAGATGAACCAACAACTAATACTTCATATGTTGGTGAATATGAAGCTAAAGCTACATTAGAATTTGAAGGGGAAATTGTAGATGAAGGAGTATATCAATTAATACTAAGAAGTGATAACACATTTGTTTATAACAATAGTGTAGTAGCATATTCTCCATTAGTTGGAACTTATACAGTAGAGGGAACTAATTTGGTTTTAAAAGGTATAGTAAGTTATGGATCTGATGCATGCTATTTCACTAAAGGTGAAGATATAAGAACTGTAAAAGGAACTATAAAAGATGGTGATGTAATAACAATTACTGATAATGGAGAAACATATGATTACAAAAAGAATTCTACTTTTGTTGAAACTAATTGGTCTAAAGAATACTATGTTACAAATCCAGTTAATGGAACTGGCGTGGGTGACGAAGAGTGGCTTTATTGTGAGAATGATTAAAAAGAGAATATTTCTCTTTTTTTTAATTACATGATACAATTATATTGGTGATGTTATGAATGAATTAAATATGCCTAATCATATTGGTATTATAATGGATGGTAATGGCAGATGGGCTACTAAGAGAGGCCTTCCTAGGAGTGCTGGTCATAAAGCTGGTGCTGATAATCTTAAGAAGTTATGTAAACATATAAATAAACTAGGCCTTAATTATTTATCTTTGTATGCTTTTTCTACTGAAAATTTTAAAAGAGAAGTAAGTGAAGTTAATTATTTAATGAATTTGTTTATTGAAATGTTTACTAATGATTTTAAATTCTTGATTGAAGATAATGTAAAAGTATTATTTTCCGGAAGAAGAGAGGGGCTCCCTAAAAATGTAGTGAAAGCTATTGAACAAATGGAAAGAGATTCTCATGATAATACTGGAACAGTTTTAAATATATGCTTAAATTATGGATCTCAAGATGAAATAGTTGATATGGTTAAAAAAATATCTAGTGAAGTAAAAGATAATAAAATTAGCATTGAAGATATTGATAAAGAATTAGTTAATAGAAACATGTACTATGAACTTCCTCCAGTAGATTTTGTAATAAGAACCAGTGGAGAAATGAGAATAAGTAACTTTATGTTGTGGCAATCTTCATATGCAGAATATTATTTTCCTGAGACTTTATTTCCTGATTTTAATGAAAAAGAATTTGACAAATCAATAGAAGAGTTTAATAAAAGACACAGAAGATTTGGAGGAAATTAATTGAAATTTGATTACATTTTTGATATAATGTATATAGATGAAGGAACCTTCATATAATAAAAAAATGACATGCTCTAAAGATATTAGATGCATTCCAATTATGTGGTTTGCTCTAACACTTAGGTGTTAGGGCTATTTGTTTGAAATAATATTTTGTATATTATGATAAGCAAGATGATAATAATTATAAAAAAAGAAAACTCTCTTTTACTCATAAAATCACCTCCTTTAAACTTGGTTTAAAGGAATGCACTAACACTTTTTAAGCATGTCAAAGACATATTAACATAGTGAATTTAATGATGCAAATGAACACTTTTAAAATTTATAAATATATAAAACACATATAATTTAATTTCTATTATATGTGTTTTTAAATTATAATTTGCTAAATATTAAATATATACTAAATTTAATAATTTACACTATATATGTAAAAAGTGAAAAACGTTAGTCAAGCAGCCGAAAAATTGGGTGACGGTATAATAAATAAAGTGCTAATTGAATTTGAATAAAGAAGAGATTAATCTCTTCTTTTTTTAATATTTTTTAATTTCTTTTTTTTAATTATTGCATTTATAAAAATTATAACATATAATTAATTTAGAGTAAGAAAAATAGAAAGGGACATAAGTAAATTTTTTGTATTTTATTTATGTCTTTTATTTTGGAGGGACTATGGAAAATGAGATAAAAACTAAAGAAGATTGTTTAGAGATAATTAAAGATTCTATTGTTAAAGAGAAAACTTTAGATAGTCTAGCAAGAGCTTTAGGTAAGACTGAACTTGAAGTAATGGGATATATTAGAGAACTTAAAGATAAAGGAATGAATATATCTTATTATGAAAAAGATGGTAATGCTTATGTAGTTAGAAATGATCACCCTGATCTTGCTAAAGAAAATGTTTACAGAATTGAGGAAGATTTAGATAGTCATACTAAGATTGGATTTATATCTGAACTTAGATTTGGTTCTAAGAATGAACAAATATCTGTATTAAATGATATGTATAGAAAGTTTGCTTCAGAGGGTGTTAAGTATGTAGTAGTAGTTGGTAACTTAATTGAAGGAACTTATAAAGGAAAAGAGTCTTTAGAATTTGGTAGTAGTTTAATTACTAATGATGCTAAAGCTCAAGCTGATCATTTAATTGAATATTATCCTAAAGTTGAGGGAATTAAAACATTATTTATAACTGGTAGAAATGAACATAATTGTGCAAAAAAGTTAAATGTTGGTAAATATATTGAAGATAATAGAGATGATATGGTTTATCTTGGGCCTAAAAGTTGTACATTATTCTTTAATAATGTGTCATTAAAGGTTGAACAACTTAAAAGAGGGAATAAGGCATATACTATTGCTTATCCACCTCAACAATATAGTAGATCAATGCCTTCTTATGAAGATTATGATGCTATTATATTAGGTGGTACTCAAAGTGAACAACATTTCCCACAAATTAGAGACACTCAAATATTTACTGCGCCTTCAGTTGCTTCACGTACTCCAAAGATGAAAGATGATTATGAACAAAATGTTGTTAGTGCTTTAACACTAGATTTAACTTATACTAAAACTGGTAAATTAAAAAAGATGGTTCCAGAGTTTTCTCCATATTATACTCCATCTAAGAAAACTTACTTGGATACTCCAAAATTAAATATTAAAAAAGATGAAGAAAATAATTTTGTAAGTGTAAAAGAAAGTGCTAAAAATTCTCATGCTTATTTTGAACTTGCTGATAAATTTTATAAATATATGAAGAAAGAAGAAAGTTTCTCATCTTTAAAGAATAGATTTGAAATGACAGATGCAGAACTTATGGGTATTTTAACTATTCTTCAAGAATATGGAAGAGAAATTGAAATCGCTGATGTTGGCAATGATATAGTTGTTCGTAAATATACCCATAAAAGGGTTCATTCAGAAGTTAAACCTCCAAAAGAAGAATTAACTAAAAAAGAATTCTTAGTAGTATCTGACACACATATTGGTAGTATTTATTCTCAACCAAGTATGACTAATACTGCAGTGTATGAAGCTTATAATAGAGGAATTACTGATATATTCCATGTGGGGGACATTACTGATGGAGACTATACTAGAGTAAGACCAAAACATGTTCATGAACTTTATGACCTTGCTATGGGTTATAGTGGTCAATTACTAGAGGCTGCTAGATTACTTCCAAAATATAAAGGAATGAAATGGCATGTTATACAAGGAAGTCATGATGAAACTCACTTGTTTAATTATGGTCAAGTTTTAGCTGAAAAACTTTCTGAAATAAGACCTGATATTGAATATCTTGGCCAAGACAAAGCTTTTTATAATTTCGATAATTGTAAGATGGAAATATTCCATCCGGGAGGAGGAACATCTAGAATACTTTCAACTAAGCCTCAAAATGGTATAGATCAAATGGCATCTAATACAAAACCAAATATTTCTTTAAGAGGACATTATCATAAAGTTTACTATATGTTATATAGAAATATTCATACATTCTTATGCCCATGTAATGTAGATGTATCTTCATTTATGATGAAAAATGAAATACCTGATTTAATGGGAGATATATTTATTACTATATGGTACGATGATCATGGCGATATTCACTACATTAAAGAAGAGCCAATGATATTTACTCAAAATGAAGTTAGAGAAAGAGATTATGAAAATCCTAAAAAATATATTAAGAATAAAATATTAACATTTGAAAGATAAGTATATATACTTATCTTTTTCTTTATAAATTTAATAAAAAATTATATAATAGTAGTATGAAAAAGATTAAAGAAGTTAAGTATGTAATAAATACTAATAAAAATTTAAATAAAAGAATTTGTTTGATAAGCGACATTCATCACGATGTTGATTTTAAATCTAGCATATATGATGAATTATTAGAAAAAATAAGAAATTTAAACCCTGATTATATAGCTATATCTGGTGATGTCCTTGATAAGGGGTGTGTTCTTGAAGATATTAATTCTAAAAATATGATAAATAATTTTATTAAATCTTTGGGTGAAATTACTAAAACTTTAATAGTTATGGGAAATCATGATCAAAGATATTCTTATACTAATTTTAATAAAGTATATTCTTTAGATTGGTTTTATAGTTTAAATAAATTTAAAAATGTTTATTTTTTAAATAATGAATCAATAACTTTTGGTAATATAGATTTTATTGGATATGTCCCATCTGTAGAGTGGTTTAATGATAGAAACAAAGATAATTTCTATAAAGAATTTTATAGACATCCAGTTAAGATAAATGAAAATAATCACTATAAAATAATGTTACTTCATTCACCATATTCAATAACTAAAAAGGTTAATTATGAAAATTTACCAGATATAACAAGCAATATAAATTTAATATTATCTGGGCACATGCATAATGGCGCTTTACCTAGGTTTTTAGAAATAAGAAAAAATGGTAGGGGTTTAATTGCACCAAATCACAAACTATTTCCTAGATATGTAAGGGGTGTTCATAAAATTAAAAATATGGATATAGTAATTTCCAGAGGAATAACTATTCTTTCGCATCCTGATTTCTTTAAAAAATTTAATTTTTTATATGATAGAGAGATAACAATTATTGATTTAAAGTAATAAATGAATTATAATATCAAACTAACTGAGGTGGTATTATGGATAATTTATATGATGCTATTGAAAATATTACATTTTTATATATGATGTCAAAGGATGTGGATTATAATAATCATCCAATAAAAAAAGTTCCTATGATAAAAAGTGATGGTATAACTATGACTGGAGAATTTTTTAGAAGAATATCTAATAATGATAAGAAAGTTTTTTCTGCTTTAAAAAGATATATCTATTCAATGAAAGAAGTTCCTTGGGTAGAAGGTGGAATGTTTTTAAATGAAAATAATGATGTTAGAATACTTGTTCCTACTCAAAACAATGTCTTTTCAACATCAATATTAGTTCATGAATGTACTCATGCTTTAGACACAGAAGGAATTATAGATCTTGATTATGATAATTCTTTTGCTGAAGTGTTACCTTTTTTAAATCAGTTCTTGTTTATTGATATGTTAAAAGAATATTACCATGATATAGAGGAACTACAAAAAAGTCATATGGATTTTATGATTCATAATCAACTTTTATATAATGCTGATAAGTATGTTAACTGTGCAGATGAAGAGAATGTTGATTATGAAGGAATTCAGAGACATTTTAAATATCTTTTAGGAAGTTTATATTCAATAGTTTTATATGAGTGGTATAAAAATGATTCTGATTTTATGAAAAATTATTCGAGAATATATGATGGAAGGGGTACTTTAAGATCTTTACTTGATTATTATGAAGTAAAATTAGAAGATATTGACAATATTAAACTTGTAAAAAGTTTAATGAAAAAATAAAATATGTTAAAATAAAATAGTAGGGTTGGTGATGATATGTTTATAGATGAGGTTATAATTAAAGTAAAAGCTGGAAATGGTGGAGATGGATCCACTTCTTTTAGACATGAAAAATATGTAGAGTTTGGAGGACCAGATGGTGGAAATGGCGGTAAGGGTGCTGATGTTATATTTAAAGCCGTTAACGGTCTAAAAACTTTAATCGATTTAAGATATAAAAAAAATATAAAAGCTGAAAATGGTGGTAATGGTTCAGGAATGAATAAAACTGGATTTACTGCAGAAGATACTATTATTGAAGTACCAATAGGTACATCTATTAAAGATGAAGAAACAGGCCTTGTTATTTGTGATTTAGTAGCTGATGGTCAAACTTGTGTAATTGCAAAAGGCGGAAGAGGTGGAAAAGGTAATTATGCCTTTAGAACAAATAAAAATAAAGCACCTTTTACTAGTGAACTAGGTGAACCCGGTGAAGAAAGGACGATTAAATGCGAATTAATGCTTTTAGCAGATGTTGGACTCGTTGGTTTTCCTTCAGTTGGTAAAAGTTCATTAATAAGTGTAGTAAGTGCATCTAAACCTAAAATTGCAGCATATCATTTTACAACTTTATCTCCTAATCTTGGAGTAGTAAAAATTCATGATGATTCATTTGTGATCGCAGATTTACCCGGATTAATAGAAGGTTCTTCTGAAGGAGTTGGACTAGGGGACAAATTCTTAAAACATGCATCTCGTACTAAATTAATATGTCATGTTTTAGATATGAGTGAAACTGATGGAAGAAATGTAATAGATGATTATAAAATTATAAGAAATGAAATTAAAAAATATAGTGAAAAACTATATAACAAAGAAGAAATAATAGTTGCTAATAAAAAAGATTTATCAGCATTTAAAGAAAATTTAAATAAATTTAAAAAAGAATTTCCTAACAAAGAAATATATGAAATAAGTGCAGTTACTCATGAAGGCGTAGATGTTCTCATGAATGCAATAAATGAAAAATTAAAATCTATTCCTGATGAGTCTGTTTATAAAGAGCATGAATTTGAAAACTATGTATTATATGAGTTTAAAAATGAGAAACCATACAAAATCACAAAAGAAGGCGACACTTGGATAATAAGTGGTGAGAAGTTAGAAAAACTTTTCAAAATGACAAGATTTAATAGTGATGAATCAGCAATGAGATTTGCTAGAAAACTAAAACATATGGGTGTTGATGATGAGTTAAAATCACTAGGAGCAAAAGAAGGAGATATAGTAAAAATACTAGATTTTGAATTTGAATACGAAGATCATATATATTAAATATGATCTTTTATTTTTTTTGCCGAAAAAAGCAAACAAATGTACTTGACATATATTATTTGTATTGTATAATTAAATTAATAACATTTGCGAATAAAGGAGGTAGAAATGAACGAAGTGTTGTTGAGTGAAGAAAAGAATATAAGGGATTTAATATATGAGGTAAGAGGAAAACAAGTAATGCTAGATTCTGATTTAGCTATACTTTATAAAGTTGAGACAAAAGCATTGAATAGGCAAGTAAAAAGAAATATAGAAAGGTTTGATGAAAATTTTTGCTTTCAGCTTACAAGTGAAGAATATAAAAATTTGAGGTGCCAAAATGGTACCTCAAGTAAGATTGGTGGGAGAAGGTATAACCCATATGTTTTCACTGAATTGGGAGTAACAATGTTAGCTGGAATATTAAGAAGTAAAATTGCGGTGGATGCTAACAAGAGAATTATTAGAGCCTTTGTGTCAATGAGACATTATTTTAATACTAATTTAATAGAACAAAAATATATAAATAAATTAGTACTTGAAGATCATGAAAAGATAGAAGAAATATTTAGTAGATTTGATAAAGATGATGAGTATTTATACTTACCAGGCCAAATATATGATTCATATTCAAAAGTATTAGATATATTTAAAAGATCTAAGAAAGAATTAATTATAATAGATAGTTATGCAGATAAGAGTTTATTAGATATAATAAAAGACTTAAAAGTAAAAGTTATTATAATTACAAAGAAAAATAATCTATTAAAAGAATTAGATATAGAAAAATATAATAAACAATATAATAATTTAAAATTAATATACAATAATACATTTCATGATAGATACTTCATAATAGATAAAGATACAGTATACCATTGTGGAGCATCTCTAAATGGGATAGGTTATAAAACTTTTTCAATTAATAAAATTGAAGATCAAATGATAAAAGAATTATTGGTTAGTAATGTTAATGATATTTTAAAAATTTAAATGTATAATTAATTTAGAGGTTATTTATGGAAAGAATAATATTTCATATTGATGTTAATAATGCTTTTTTATCATGGACCGCCATTGATTTATTGAATAGGGGTTATAAAGAAGACATTAGAAATATTGTTTCAGTTATAGGTGGGGATGAAAAAACGAGGAATGGGATAGTTTTATCTAAAAGTACTCCCGCTAAAAAATATGGGATTAAGACTGCTGAAACTTTATATACTGCAAGAAAAAAATATAAAGATGTTAAAATATTTCCTGCAGATTATAAATATTATTCTAAAATGAGTAATAAATTATTTAAATTATTATCTAATTATTCACCGGATATAGAAGTTGCATCTATTGATGAATGTTATTTAGATTATGGGAAGATTAAAAATATATATGGTGATGAGTTAAAGTTTGCATACATGTTAAAAGATAAAATGAAAAGAGAATTAGGATTTACTGTTAACATTGGAATTGCCAATAATAAATTATGTGCTAAAATGGCGAGTGATTTTGAAAAACCTGATAAAGTTCATACTTTATATGAAAGAGAGGTTAAAGATAAAATGTGGCCTTTACCAATTGGAGACTTATTTGGTATTGGTAAGTCTAGTGCTTTAAGATTAAAAGAATTGGGTATTAACACAATTGGAGAATTAGCTTCTTCAGATGTTAATAGAATAAATAAAGTATTTAAAAATCAATCAGAGCATGTTATAGAAATCGCAAATGGAATTGATAATAGTGAATTAGAACTTTATTGGGAACCCAAAGGTATAGGTAATGAAATCACTTTACCTAAAGATGTAAGGAATATCGAAGTATTAAATGAAAAACTATTAATGCTTTCTGAAATGGTATCTAGAAGACTTAGAAAGGAAGAGAAATATAGTGATACAATATGTGTTATATTAAAAGATAATACTTTTGTTAGAAAATCTCATCAAAGAAAATTAAAAAATCCTACTAATGTTACTAAAGAAATATACAATATTTCAAAAGAAGTTTTAAAAGAATTTTATAAAGGAGAGCCTATTAGATTAATAGGATTAAGATTAGATAATTTAACTATAAAAGATACTTACCAAATAAATCTATTTGAAAATTTAGAAGAAAAGAGTAAAGAAGAGAAAGTGGATAAGGTAATTGATGAAATAAATAATAAGTTGGGTAAAAATATTATTATTAAAGCGAGTTTAAAAAATAATAATAAATAATTTTATTTTAAATATAAATATGTTAAAATATAAATATATAAGAGGTGAATAAGAATGTTTAATGAGAATGAAATTAAAACTAAAATGGATAAAGTAATTGAATCTATGGAAAGTAGATTTACAACTGTTAGAGCTGGAAGAGCAAATCCAAATATATTAAATGGTATAATGGTTGAGTATTATGGAGTACCCACTCCAATTCAATCACTTGCTACAATATCAGTTCCTGAAGCAAGGCAGTTAATGATTAAACCTTTTGATAAAAGTGCTTTAAAAGAAATGGAAAAAGCATTATATGCTGCTGAACTTGGAATGGCGCCCACTAACAATGGTGAGATGTTAATCCTAACTGTTCCAGAGTTAACTGAAGATTCAAGAAGAACATATGTTAAGCAAGTAAAAGATATGGCAGAAGATGCTAGAATCGCCCTTAGAAATGTAAGACAAGATGCTAATAATGCAATTAAAAAAGCTGAGTATAGTGAAGATGAAGAAAAAGTATATTTAGATCAAGTTCAAAAGTTAATTGATAAATATAATGTAATAGTTGAAGAAAAATTTAAAGAAAAAGAAAAAGAATTAATGAGTATATAGGTTTTTATGGATGAGTATATTAAAAAAATAGAGGAATATATTTTATTTAGAGAAAAAAAAGAATATAAAGTAATGCTTGGTTATCAGCTTTCTAATGATGAAAAGAAGGAATTAGAAATAAAAAAAGAAGAGGCTATTGAAGCAAGTTACTTTATTGAAGAAGAAAATAAAAGATTAAAAAAATTAATAAAAAGTATAAAGTAGATTGTACTTTATATAAAAATTTGTTATAATCTATTTGTCTTTGAAAGGACAAGTAATATAAATATTTTATTTATAGAGAGTTAGTGGATGGTGTAAACTAATAATAAAATTTATATGAATTCACCTTTTATTAAAAAGAATCGTATTAAGGCGTTAACTTATTAAGAGCATAAATAAACTTTATGAACTAAGGTGGTACCACGGGGTGTCTCGTCCTTAGATTGTAAAGTTTTTATTTTTAGGAGGAAAAAATGAAAGAAAAAGTAGAGAGCATTTGTAATGAAATAAAAGGAAAGATATCTTCAATTTCAAATATTCAAGATTTGAATAATTTAAAAGTTGAATACATGGGTAAAAAAGGTGTTATTACTGAACTTCAAAATGGTATTAAAGATGCAACAGATAAAAAAGAATATGGAATGAATGTTAATTTAGTAAGGAATTGTTTTAATGAATGTTTTGAATCAAAATTAAAAGAAATAGAGGAAGCTGAGTTAAATAAAAAACTCGAATCTGAAAAGATAGATATTAGTTTACCTTCTACTAAGATTAACACTGGTGCTCCAAATATATTAGAGTCAGTTATTGAAGAAGTTGAAGAACTTTTAATGTCAATGGGTTATGATGTTGTTGATGGCCCTGAAATTGAGGAAGATAAATTTAATTTTGAAATGTTAAATATACCTAAAGGACATCCAGCAAGAGATGCTCAAGACACATTCTATATTGAAGATGAAACTATACTTTTAAGAAGCCAAACTTCTCCTGTTCAGGCAAGAACTATGTTAAAAGGAGAAGGTAAAACTCCTATTAGAATGATATGCCCTGGTAAAACATATAGAAGAGATGATGATGATGCAACTCATTCACATCAATTTATGCAAATTGAAGGGTTGCTTGTTGATAAAAATATAAGTTTATCTGATTTAAAAGGAACTTTTGATGCAATAGCTAAAAAGCTATTTGGTGAAAATTGTGAAACTAGATTTAGACCAAGTTATTATCAATTCACTGAACCTTCTGTTGAAACTGATATAAGTTGTTTTAATTGTCATGGTAAGGGATGTAACATATGCAAAAACACAGGCTGGATAACAGTAAGTGGAGCTGGTATGGTTCATCCGAATGTACTAAGAAATTGTGGATATGATCCAGAGGTGTGGTCTGGCTTTGCATTTGGTTTTGGTGCTGAAAGACTTGCAATGTTAAAATACGGAATAAATGATATAAGAACTTTTTATCAAACAGATATAAGAGAACTTAAAAATTTTGATAGAAAGGAGGCAAAGTAATGATTAGTTTAAATTGGGTAAAAGATTATATAAATTTAGAAGGTGAAGATTTAAAAGAACTTGCTGTAAAAATCACAAAGGCTGGGGTAAATGTTGAAAAAGTAATAACTAATCACATAGATAATCTTATAATAGGTGAAGTTATAGAGTGTGAAGATATTCCTGATACTCATTTGCATTTATGTAAAGTCAATACTGGAAGTGAAGTAAGACAAATCGTATGTGGGGCACATAACGTAAGAGGCGGCATAAAAGTTATTGTTGCTTTACCTGGCGCTATTCTTCCTGGAGATTTTGAAATAAAATCTAGTAAAATACGTGGATATGATTCAAATGGAATGATTTGCGCTTTATATGAATTAGGACTTGAAGAAAAGACTGAAGAAACTTATAAAAAAGGTATTGAAGAGCTTGATAATAACGCTCCTGTCGGGAAAGACCCACTTGAATTTTTAGGAATTGATGACACTATATATGAATTAGATGTTCATAAACATAGAAATAATGATTGTTATTATCATATAGGATTTGCTTATGAAATTGCCTCTATTTTAAATAAAAAAGTAACTCTTCCCGATGAAAGTTATAATGAAATAAGTGAAAGTATTAATGATAGTTTTAATTTGAAAGTAGAAACTGATAAATGTCCTTATTATTTAGCAAAAATGGTTAAGGATGTAAAAATAAAAGAATCGCCAGACTTTATTAAGAAAAGATTGGTTTCTGCTGGTATGAGACCAATTAATAATGTTGTTGATATTTCAAATTATGTAATGCTTGAATATGGTCAACCAATGCATTTCTTTGATTATAATAAACTTGGTAAGAATATACTTGTAAGAACTGCTTCTGATAATGAAGAAATAATTACATTAGATGGAAATAAAAGAGTGCTTACTAAAAATGATATTGTCATAACAGATGGTATTAAGCCTGTATGTATAGCAGGAGTTATGGGAGGACTTAATACAGATATTGATGAAAATACTAATACTATTTTAATTGAAAGCGCTATATTTGATTCAGTAAGTATTAGAAATACTGCTAATAGATTAGATCTTAAAAGTGAAGCATCAATTAGATATGGAAAAGGTTTAAATTATGAATATACTTTATCAGCAATTAATAGAGCATGTCATTTACTTGAAAAATATGCTGATGCCAAAGTGTTAAAAGATATTATAAAGCATGATAAAATTGATAAGTCTTTAAAAATAGTTGAATTCAAATCTGATGATGTAAATAAATTATTAGGAATAACAATATCAGATAATGACATGGAAATTGAATTAAATAGATTAGGTTTTGAATATAAAAAAGATAATAATAAATTTATTGTTACAATTCCTAACAGAAGACTTGATATAGACCCGAATGTTAATGATATCGCAGAAGAAATTGGTAGACTTTATGGATATCACAATTTAGTTTCAACATTACCAAGAGTGCCTATTAGAAAAGGTGAATATATTGGAGATGTAAAATATAGGAAAACAATATCAAAAAGGTTGAGGACTTTAGGTCTTAACGAATGCAAAACATATACATTAACTTCACCTTCAATGTCAGAAATGTTTAAGTATGAAGATAAAACCAATATTGTACTTGATAATCCAATGAGTGTTGATAAATCAGTTATAAGAACAACACTAATACCATCATTATTAAATATTTATAATTATAATAAATTACGTAAGGTAAATGATGTATTAATTTATGAAATTTCTAAAACATATGATATTAAGTATAATGAAGATACTAAAGTTTGTATTTTGATGAAAGGTAATTATATTGATAACTTATGGAATAAAGTTGATGTTAAGATTGATTTTTATCTTATTAAAGGAATAATAGAAAACTTATTAGATTATTTAGGCTTTAAAAACAGATATACCTATGTTGTTGATAATATTCCAAATATGCATCCTGGAATGAGTGCTAAGATACTTGTTGACAGAGATGAAATTGGAATAATTGGTAGAGTTCATCCAAGTGTTGAGAAAGATGAAGTATATGTGTGTGAATTTTCAATGACAAAACTATATGAAAAAGATGTAAAACCTATAAAATATAAAGAATCAAATAAATATCCTTATATAGTTAAAGATTTATCATTTTTAATCGATAAAAATATAAATAATGATAAAATAGTTGAAACTATCAAAAAAAGTGGTGGAAGACTTTTAACAGATATTGAAGTATTTGATATATATACTGGTGATAACATTAGTGAAAATAAAAAATCAATGGCTTATAGTCTTAAGTTTGAAGACTCTACAAGAACGTTAACGGATGAAGAAGTTATGAATGTATTTAATAAAATAATAGAAGATGTAGAATCTAAATTAAATGCAAAAGTAAGAAATGGTGAATAACTATTTCTTCTTTTTTTATAAAAAAACTTTAAATCATTTTGGATAAGTAGTATAATATTTTTAGAAAGTTAAAAGGAGGATATGAAATGATTTTTGTTGCAATTATTGTAGTAATAATTTTATTATTGATCGCATTTGTTGTTAAGAATTATAATTCACTAGTAGTATTAAGAAATAGGGTTAGAGACCAATTTGCTCAAATTGATGTTCAATTAAAGAGAAGATTTGATTTAATACCTAATTTAGTAGAAACTGTTAAAGGTTATACTAAGCATGAGAGTGAAACTTTAAAAGAAATAGTTGAGGCAAGAAATAAATATAATTCAGCAACTACAGCAGAGGCTAAAATGGAAGCAAATAATGAACTTGGAAATGTAGTTGGAAGATTATTTGCTCTTGCTGAATCTTATCCAGAATTAAAAGCTAACAAGAGTTTTGAAGATATGCAAGCTCAACTTAAAGATACTGAAGATAAGATAGCTGCTAGTAGACAATTTTATAACGATACTGTTTTAAATTATAATAATAAAGTTGAAACTATACCATCAAGTATAATCGCAAGCATATTTGGATTTAAGAAAGAAGCATTTTTTGAAGCTTCTAAAACTGAACGTGAAAATGTTGAAGTTAAATTTTAAAGCTTACGAAAAGTAAGCTTTTTTTAAGCGAGGTTTTGAATGAAAAAATACATAATTATATTTTTATTAACTTTATTATTTATACCTTTTAGTAATTTAAAAGCTGTAAGTAGTAATAAAGTTGATTATAAAGTAAATAAATACTATATTAATTCAGAAATAGAAATAGCTGGTGGACTTAATGTTAAACAGTTAATTGAAGTCGAAGGAACTTTCAATGGATATTATCAAAATTTTAGTACTAAAAATACTAATGTAGTTGCATTTACTGGTTTGGAAAGCGATTTAAAAGGGAGTAGTATTTATAATCCTACTAGTATTGAGAAAATAAAGATAGGTAAATTAAAAAATACTGATGATTTAAATCTAGTATCCCTTACTGAAGAAAAGCTAGATGGAAATGTAGAATGGTTTGAACAAGTTGAAACTCCCCAAAATGGAGATAAAGGGGTATTTTCTTTAGTAAAAGATGATAATGGTAATTATAATATTAAAATGTATAATGAGACAATAAAAGGTAAAACTGTATTTTATCTTGAGTATGTAATTACTAATGTTTTGGTAGAACATAATGATTCTGCAGAATTCTATTATAACTTTTTATCTAAAGATTATAGTGATCCTATAAAAGATGCAAAAATATTTGTGGCTCTTCCTTATCCTAGCGAAAAAGTATTTAAACTTTGGGCACATGGTCAAAGAGATGCATCAATATTAATGGATGAAGGTAAACGTGCCGTAGTAGCGGAGATTACTAATTATCAAGTTGGTTCTGGGATAGATATAAGATTATTATTTGATAAAGAAATATTTTCAATAAATATAAATCAAAGTAAAAAATCAGGATTAGATGCAATTCCTATTATTGAAAAAATAGAAACAGAAAGAGCGGATGAAGCTAACAAGTATAGAAAAGTGGATAGAATAGTTCATTATGGAATGTATGCTCTTCATGGAATATATATCGCTTTTATATTAGGATTAACTATATTTATATATTTTAAATATGATAGGGAATATAAATCCGCTTTTAAAGGACAATATTATAGGGAGTTTATTGAGGAATATCCTGTAGAAATAGTTGAATATTTATTAAATAAAAATGTAACTTCAAATTCTTTCGGAGCAAGTATATTAAATTTAATATATAAGAAAAATATAAAAGTAGAAAGAATAGAAGGAAAGAAAGAAGATTATAAATTAATTAAAAATAATGAAAAAGGTTTATCAGATAACGAGTTAAAAATAATGAAACTTTTATTTGATGAAGTTGGCAATAATAATGAAGTAAAATTAAGTGATGTAAAAAAATCATCAAGTAAAGTTACAAGTGGCGGAAAAAATTCTGTATATGATACATTTACAAGTTGGAAAGAAAGTGTAACGACTGAAGCAGTAAAACAAAACTTTTTCCTTGATTATCAAAGAATCAAATTTACATTTACATTACTCGGATTACTTGGTATAGGGTTATTTTTCTTAACAAGATGGTTATTTATGATGCCAATAGCGTATGTAACTTTAGTTTTATCAATTTTATTTATAATATATGTATTATTATTTAAAAAGCGTACTGTAAAAGGTAATGATGATTATAATAAATGGATGGGATTTAAAAGATTTTTAAATGATTTTGGCAGTTTTAAAGAAAAAGAGTTACCAGAAATAGCTTTATGGGAAAAATATTTAGTTTACGCATCAGCTTTCGGGATCGCAGCTAAAGTTAGTAAGACAATGAAAACTAAATTTAAAGAATTAAATCCAAATGATAATTATAATCCAACATTTAATAATTATTATATGATGTCTTCAATGAGTAACTACTTAACAAAATCAATAAATGATTCCGTTTCAAAGTCATATTCATCTGTTCAAAATTATAAATCTAATAACTGGTCATCAGGTTCTGGAATGGGTGGAGGATTTTCATCAGGTGGAGGCTTCGGCGGAGGTGGCGGAGCTCACGGAGGTGGATTTTAAGATATAACAATTGTTATATCTTTTTCTTTATGTTAAAATACTTTTTGGAAGTGATTATATGATTCATGTAGTTCTATTTGAACCCGAGATACCAGGTAATACTGGTAATATAATGAGAACTTGTGTCGCAACTAATACTAAGCTTCATTTAATTAAACCTTTAGGTTTTTCTTTAGATGAAAAGTATATTAGAAGAAGTGGAGTCAACTATATTGATAAATGTGATTATGCTGTGTATGAAAACATTGATGAATTCTTTAAGAAGAATAAAGGTGAGTATTACTTTTTAACTAGATATGGTCATAAGACAGGGGACTCTTTTGATTATAGCGATTCATCTAAAAATATTTATTTCATATTTGGTAAAGAGTCTACTGGTATTCCTAAAGAGATATTGAAACCATATATAGATAGATGTATAAGAATACCTATGACTGATAATGTAAGAGCATTAAATCTATCTAATACAGTTGCGATCATGGTATATGAAGCTTTAAGGCAACAAAATTATAATGATTTATTAAGAGATGAACCTCATAAGAGTAAAACTTATATTGAGGATTAAAAAAATGTATTAAATCTTTAAGATTTTAATACATTTTTTCATATCTTCTATTTCTATCTTGTTATAAGTAATAATAGAGTTATGAGGAAAATAAGTGCCCAATTTTCTTTCATCATCTAATATAGCAAAATTATTTATAATATATTTTTCTAGTGAATGTCTATTTCTCTTGCACGCCTTTTAGCTAAAGTATCATTTTCTTCATATTCAAATATTATGTTATCAGCAAACCAATAATTGCCTAGTCCTTGTATTGTTAATAGATCTCTCATTTTATTTGGATAAATATTGCTTCTCCAGTTACTAGATATTATTATTTTTGAATTTGTTTCATCTAAAATATATTTTAATCTTGATATAGCTTGTTCATCCCAATCATAATATACAGAAGCAACATCCCAAAAATCATATTTTGAATAATCTATATTATATTGCATAGACAAATTTCTAATAATACGTTTATCAACATTTAAAAATCTATATCCAGAATTATATGGTTGTAGGACACCATCTATATCTAAAAACACAATATTCATAATAACACCTAATGCGATTATTATATCAAAATAATGAAAATATTGTTCTTTTTTTTATATAGTTTCATAAGATTAAATGAAAAAACTTAAGAAAAGGTGGAATTATATGAATAAAAAGGAGATTATAGAAAGTATTTCTAGTGCTTCAAATGGGGAAATATATTTAGGTGTTGTTGGTTCTGTTAGGACAGGTAAATCTACATTTATAAAAAAATTTATAGAAACCCTTGTAATACCTAATGTTATTGATGAAGATGAGAAGAAAAGGTGTTTAGATGAGATACCACAAACATCTGCTGGCAAAACAATAATGACTGTTGAACCAAAGTTTGTTCCTTCTAATGGAGCTAATATTAAGGTAGATGAATTTATAACAAATATTAAACTTGTTGATTGTGTTGGATATGTAACACCGATGGCTAAAGGATATGCAGATGATTTAGGAAATCCAAGGATGGTTAAAACACCTTGGTTTGATACAGAATTACCGTTTGTAGAAGCAGCTGAAATCGGAACTGAAAAAGTAATTAAAGATCACGCTACAATAGGTATTGTTATAACAACTGATGGTTCTTTTGGAGAACTTCCTAGAGAGAATTTTATAGAGGCAGAAAAAAAGGTAATAACAGAGTTAAAAGAGATAAATAAGCCATTTATAGTTGTATTTAATACAACACATCCAGAAAACTCTGAAACAATTAATATAACAAATAATTTAAGAGAGATGTATGATGTACCAGTAATACCTATGTCAGTTGAATCAATGACTGAAGCAGATATATTAAATATTCTAAAAATAGCTTTATATGAGTTTCCTATTGACCATATTGAAGTAAATATACCAGATTGGGTTGGTGTCCTTAATAAGAATCACCCTATAAAAGTGGAATATTTGAATAAAATAAAAGAGTGTATAACGAGTATTGATAAATTGAAAGATGTTGACAAAATTAACCTTGATTTTGAAGAATCTGATAGTATTAAAAAAGCATATATTTCTAATGTAAATACAAATACTAGAGAAGTAAGTCTTACTTTAGAAGCACCAGAAGAGTTATTTGAGAATGTTTTGCATGAAGTAGCAGGTGTTAGTATTAATTCTAAAGCCGAATTATTAAAAATATTCCAAGATTTTAATGAAGGAAGAAATGACTATGATGGAATTAAAGATGCTTTAAAACAAGTTTATCAAACTGGTTATGGAATTGCTTCTCCAAAACTTACTGATATGAAACTTGATAAACCAGAAATCATTAAGCAAGGTGGAAGATATGGAGTTAAATTAAAAGCTGTGGCTTCTTCTATACATATGTTAAAAGTTGATGTTGAAAGTACATTTGAACCAATAATAGGAACAGAACTTCAAAGTAAACAATTAATTGATTCATTAATGAAGGATGGGGAAGATATCTGGAAGAGTGAAATATTCGGCAGAAGTCTTGATGTAATTGTTCAAGAAGGCATTCAAGCCAAACTTGCTATGCTACCAGAAACTGCAAGATATAAATTATGTCAGACTATAACTAAGATGGTTAATAAGGGTAGTAACACTCTAATAGCTGTAGTTTTATAGTAAATAAAGGGTAAAACCTTTATTTTTTTTATAAAAAAGTTAATTAAACTATTGATTTATAGTGTAGTTATGGTAAAATGAAAATGTAAGCATAGTATGTGCTTAAATTCATACAGGAGGTAGAAATAAATGTCTAAACAAGATTTAGTAGAATTAGTTGCTACAAAAGCAGGTTTAACTAAAGCTGATGCTGCTAGAGCATTAGATGCTACTCTTGAAGGAATCAAAACTGGTTTAAAGAAACAAGGTAAAGTAACTTTAGTTGGTTTTGGAACATTTGCTGCTAAAAAAAGAGCTGCAAGAAATGGAATCAATCCATTAACTAAGAAACCTATCAAGATTGCTGCTAAAACAGTTGCAACATTTAAAGCTGGAAGTAAATTAAAAGACGCTTTAAACTAAAAAAAGCCTATGGCTTTTTTTTTAGACTTTTATAATATAATATGGATGAAATAAAAAAGATATTACAAAGAATAAGTAATAAAGGATATAAAGGATACATAGTTGGCGGATATGTAAGAGATAAATTGCTTGGAACAGATTCAAACGATATTGATATCGCAACAGATATGCCATTTAATATATTAAAAACCACTTTTAATTACGATGAAGAATACCCAGAATATTTTTGTATTAAATTTAAATTAAACTCATACAACATATCAATAACAACATTTAGAAAAGAATTATCTTATAAGAATAATAAGCCTATATCTATAGAATATACATCTAATTTGAAAGAAGATTCTTTAAGAAGAGATTTTACTATAAATAGTATTTATATGGATGAGGACGGTAATATTATTGATCCAGTTAACGGTAAAGAAGATATAAATAATAGATTAATTAATGTAATAGGGGATATAAATATAAGATTTATTGAAGATAAAACTAGAATCCTTAGAGCATTAAGATTTATGTCTATTTTAAATTTTGAATTATCAATTGATTTAAAAACATTTATTATAGATAATAAAGATTATATAAGAGATATTAATTATGAAAAGAAAAAAGAAGAACTTGATAAAATATTCAAAACTAATGGATATAAAAAGTTTTTAAATTTTATAAAGGAGAACAATCTTCTAGATTCATTTGAGATATATTTTAATGAAATAAAAGATTGTAATACATATTTAGATGTGTGGAATAGTCTAAATGTAAGTGATAAATATATTTTTACTAAAAAAGAAAAGAATTATCTTTTAAATATGAAATAAATAAATTATAATAATTATTATGGAGTAGAGTTATGGATAGATTAAGAGAAATGATAAAAGAAAAAGATTTTGTTATTAGTCCTTTAATATTAAAGAATATTAAAAAATTTAATTTAAATGTAAATGAGTTTTTATTGTTACTCTTTTTTATAAATATAGATACAGAACTTAATATGTCTAAGATTAATAAATTCATTTCATTATCAGAAGAAGAAGTGTTGTCTGCATTTGATAACTTAGTTTCTAAGGGATTAATTGAAGTAAAAGTTAATAAAGAAAAAGACAAAATTGTTGAAGAAATTTTACTTGATAATTTATATAATAAATTATTATTAGATTTACCTGAAGATAAAAAAGAAACTGATATTTATAGTGCTTTTGAAAAGGAATTTTCTAGAACATTATCTCCTATGGAATATGAAACTATTAATAAATGGCTAGAAGGTGGTGTATCTGAAGATACGATTAAATCCGCTTTAAAAGAAGCTGTATTAAATGGTGTTTATAATTTAAGATATATTGATAAAATTATATATGAATGGACTAAAAAGAAGATTAGGATTAGTAATGATGAAGGTTCCACTCAAGTATTTGATTATAATTGGCTAGAGGATGATAATGAAGAAAGATAATGTAATAAAAGCATTAGATGAAAAATTTCCTAACCCTAAGTGTGAACTTGAATTTAACCATGATTATGAATTAGTAATAAGCACAATGTTAAGTGCACAAACAACTGATAAGAGAGTAAACATGGTAATGAAGGATGTTTATAAAAAGTATAATACACTTGATAAGTTAAATAATTTATCTATAAGTGAAATTGAAAAACTAATATCTAGTGTAGGTCTTTATAAAACAAAAGCAAAGTATTTCAAAGAAATAACTAAAGCGTTATTGCCATATGATAGGGTTCCTAATGATAGAAAATTTTTGCAAAGTATTCCAGGTGTTGGAAGAAAGAGTACAAATGTAATATTATCTGTGTTATATAATGAACCTTATATAGCTGTTGACACACATGTTAGTAGAGTTTCTAAAAGATTTGGAATAACAAAAGAAAAAGATGATGTCTTGACTATAGAAAATAAACTATATAAGTATTTTAATAATGTTGATTATAAAAAAGTGGGGGAACAACTTGTATTATATGGAAGATATGTTTGTACAAGTAAAAAACCAAACTGTTCAATATGTCCGTTATATATTGAATGCACTTCAAAAGATAAACAAAAAATGGAAGATTAATTCTTCCATTTTTAATTGTTTATTTGGCTAGATCCATCATTATCTTCTTCAACTTTTGCTGTTACAGTTACAATCTGTGTTGCAGGCTGCGTATATTGCTTTGGTTTTCCTTCTGCGTTTGTATACTTAAATGTTAATTGATAAGTTAATTTATACTCACCAGGTTCATTACGCATTCTATCGATAGCAATTTCTTGGTTATTAGAATTTTTTATTGTTGATATAGATAATGTAGCTTCATATTCTGTAATTAATTCATCATTAACTTTAATTGAGGCAATAGCACTCTTATCACTTCCAGCCCAATTAGAGCCAGCTGTGATTGTAACATCATTCAAAACGACATTAACGTTTACTGGATCTTGGTGTGATTCTAAGAAAGCTGAAATTGTTTCACTTGCATTTGCTTTAAATTTCTCATATGCAGATTTAACAATAACTGAATCCCAAGAACCACTAAATTGTGTTAAATCAATATCATAATTCTCATTAGGTGTCCAAGCAACAAATTTTGTAGTTGATCCTTTTGCTAGATATATTTCAAATCCAAAGTCTCCAATATAATTTTTATTATATTCAAGTCTTTCATTATAATACTTAGTAGCAAACTTTCCATAACCACTATTAAAATAATTCTCTAAATATGTTTTATCAACAGCACTTGGTAGGCCAGGCGAAGTCCATGTTAGACTAACTGTTGAACCATTTTCTGTAACATTTAAATTAGTAGGTGCAGCAAGCTTAGAGAATCTTGATGATGTTTCAGTTGGTTCACTGCCACTTATAAACATATGTTTTTCTCTTAAATCTGCTGGTGTAAATTCTGAAGCTCTTTGAGCAGGAATAGTTCCTAATTCAACTTCAACTGTAGATATTCCACCAGGACTTTTAAATTTAGAATTCTTTTCAAATAAATTTCTAACTAATACACCTTGTATTTGACTTCTGTTTGATGATGCAGATCCCATAGTGTTATAGCACTTGCACGCATAATGCTCATCATCCAAAGCGTCATATCCGTACCAAAATGCCATTGTATAATCTGGACTATAAGTTGCAACCCATGAATCTCTTATTATTGATGAAGTAAGTCCATATTTTCTAAGAAGTTTATTATCATAACTACTTGTACCAGTTTTAGTAGCAACATTTGTATTTAATCCATATACAGTGCCTGGAGTAACTGCATATAAGATATTTGTTATCATATATGCTGTTTGAGGAGATATTACTTTCTTTCTAGTTATATCAGGTTCAACTTCTTCTTCAGTTTCGATAAATTTAACTTTTGTATAAGAATATGGTTTAGTATAATAACCACCATTTGCGAATATTTGGTAAGCACCAGCAAGTTGTACTGGGTTAACTCCAGTAAATCCACCAACTGAGTGTGCCTCATTTATAAACTTACTATTTGCACTTGATGTTTCTGGTTTTATTCCAATTGAAGTAACAAAATTATAAATTGCTTCATTATCAAGTTGTTGGAATGCTTGTAATGCGCAAGTATTCTTTGATTTAGATAAGCATTTCTTAAGTGTTAAAAGACCTTCATATGAAGAGTTCCAGTTATTAATAACAGCTCCACTAGAATATTTTATTTCACCTTTTTCATCAAAGAATGGGGTATAAGTAGACCACTTATTAAATTCAATTCCCGGACCATATTCAAATATTGGTTTAGCGGTTGAACCAGGGTGTGCATTCGTCATAGTAGCGTAATTGAATGTAAGTTCTTGTGTATTTCTACCAGCACCAACTGCAATTATAGCGCCACTCTTATTATCAATAAGACCAATACCAACTTGAATCATCTTATCTTTAAATTTATATCCAAGTTCTTCTTTATAGAATTTATTTATAACATCTTGTTTAGAAGCAACCATAGTTGAATAAATAATCATAGGAGTATCATATGCATTAAATCCTGTATCTTCTTCTACGGCTTTAACAACAGTGTTTATAAATCCTTGATATGGGTTTATAGTTGAGTATTCATCTGAAACTAATAAATCTTTAACATGTATTTTTTTAGCAGTATCAGCAGTTTCTTGATCTATATAACCGTGTCTTACCATCAAATTTAAAACTTGGTTACGTCTTGCTTCTGCGCTTTCAGGATAAATATATGGATCATATCCTCCTGGAGCTTGAAATAGTCCAGCAATTAATGCCGCTTCTGTCAAACTCAAATCTGATACATGCTTACCAAAATATGTTTTACTAGCTTGTTCAACACCATAAGCACCACTACCAAGATAAGCATAGTTTGAATAGAACTCTAAAATTTCTTCCTTTGTATAATTCTTTTCGATTTTAAATATTGCCATGTATATATCAGTAAATTTTCTAATTATACCTTCTATACCACTTGCCTCTGTAGAAGTAAATGCATTCTTTGAAACTTGCATTGTAAGGGTAGAGGCACCACCAGCACCACTATTGCCTAATACTTGCCCAATAGAAGCTTTAACAAATCTTGGAAAGTCAAATCCATTATGTTGAAAGAATCTTGCATCTTCAGTTGCAACTAAGGCATCAACAAATACTTCTGGAAGTTCATCATATGTAACATTTTCTCTTTTTTCTCTTCCTAAAGTAGCAATTAGATTACCTTTTGAATCATATATTAAAGATGCTTCTTTATTATATAACTGTGTTGGATCGAATTCTGGTGCACTTTTATAAATGTAATAGAAGAATCCAACAACACCTAATAATATGCATATTGCTAGAAAAGTAAGAAGTATTAAAAAATAGTATCCAAATCTAAATCTTCTTCTTTTCTTTTTTGCTTTTTCTGTTTTTTCATTTAAGTCTAGCTTAACTTCTTTTTCTTTCTTTTCTTTTTTAAATTTTATTCTTTTGGGTTTTAGATTTTTAATTTTTTCAAAATTAATTTTTTTCATCATTCACTCCTTTAAAATATATTTCATCAACTATTTTTAAATAATCAAGTCTCGGTATAAATTTCTCATTAATTTTATATCCATTTTTCTTTATAAAATCAAACGGTATTGATTTACGACTATTATTTTTTATAAAATCAATTAATGTTTCTCCTTTAAATAGATAAAATTCATTACACATAAATATTATTAAAAAAGCAATTCCTTGATGCCTTAAAACATTCTCTATGTGATTTAATTGATGTTCCTTAATGTTTGATAGGGGAAAAGATATTTTATTTTTAGTTTCTTTTGCATCAAATTCAATATATTTTCCTCTATAAAGTCCATTATAATCAAGAGTTGATATGTGATCAAATACAGCTTTATTAATAACAGCTTTATTATTAGGATAACTAACATTAATAATTTTGATAGGTGTAGGCTTTTTAAATATAAGCGCTTTATCAGTTGAAACATAATAAGAGTTTGTTTCATTGATGATATTTTCTAAAAACATTCCTCTATTTTTATATGTTGTAAACTTCACTGATACCACCTTTAATAATTATACAATAATATTAAAAAAATATCTATAACAATTAATGTTTAAGCATGTAAATATAATAGTTGAAATAATGTTGACTTTTAATTTAAAATTTTTATATAATAAACCTAAGCGAGTAGGAGGTCTATATGGCAAAGTTTATCCTTACTTTTACCCCAATATTTAAGAAGAATGTATTAAAAGAATTAGAGAGTATTGATAAAGATATAAGGATTAATACTTCTTTTGACGCTACTACTATGCTTATTGAAACTTCTTTAGAAAAATCAAAATTTGTTAAAGCATGTTTAGATAAATCTTTAATATTTATTAAACATATGATGCCAGTTGATAAACTTGAAACAATAACTTATAAAAAAGTTGAAGATATAAAGCTTTTAATCAAGTCATTAAATGAATACATAAAACTAAATAAAAATGATAAGTTTGCTGTACAATGTAGAATAAAAAATATTGGATACACAAAAACTGATTATAATTCAAAAGACATTGAGGTTGCATTAGGAATGTATTTTGAAAAAGAGGGGGCAGTAGCAACTTTCTCTGATAATAAAATAATTAATGAGGACATTCATGTTATCTCAATATTCATATATGATAATAATGCTTATATTGGTTATTCAACAAGTAAAGAGAATTTAAATTTCCATTGTGACGAACATAGAATTGCAAGTAGAGAAGGTCGAGAAATCTCTAGGGCTGAAAATAAGTTAAAAGAAGCAATTGCAAAGTTCAATATAAAACTATCTGGTGAAGGATATGCATTAGATGTTGGAGCAGCACCTGGAGGATGGACAAAAGTATTATCTGATTACGGATATAATGTAATAGCTGTAGATCCAGGGGATTTAAAAGAAGAATTATATAATAATCCTAAAATTAAACATATAAAATGTAGAATAGAAGATCTATCTTTTGAAAATTACTTTGATGTTATAGTTAATGATATGAACGTTGATCCAGAAATAACTGCAAATATAATGAACAATCTAGTTAAAACATTAAAAAAAGGTGGATTAGCAGTAGTAACATTTAAATTATCAAATGTAGGTAAAAGCATGGAAGATATTGAAAAAGCATCAAAAATATTATCTCAAAATTATAAAGTATTAATGGTAAAAAGTTTATTTCACAATAGGCAAGAAGTAACTGCATTACTTGAAAATAAAACTAAATAACAATTAAAATGAGGTGGGTTTATGAGTAACAGATATTATATTGATGTAAATACTACAGTAGGTAAAAGAACTAACATAATTAGTGAGAACATACCATATACTATTAAAGACTTTTTAAAAGATCAAAAGTATTATGGAATAGATGCTTCTCTTGCTTCAATGTCTTATGCATCTGATTATTCAATTTTTGTTGCTAATAAAGAAATAATTGATATTTCAAAAAAAAATGAAAGAATATTACCAATTATTTCTTTATACCCAGGTTTTCAAAATGAAATAAAAGATTTTAATAATTATTTACTTAATTTATATATGAATGGAGCTAAAGGAATAAGTTTAAGTCTGAAAAATATGTTTATTTTTTCTAAAGAACGTATTATTCCAATTTTTAAATTTGCTCAAGATTATAATTTACCAATTTTAATAAATTTTTCAGATATAGAACACAATCTTGAAATATTTAATCTAATTAAACAATTTCCAGGATTAAAAGTTATTATAGGAAATATTAACTTTGCTTATGTGAAATATATTGTTGATTATATGAAGGATAATGATAATTTATATATTTCTATATCTAATTGTTTATTGCAAAATTTGATTGAATACTTAGTAAACGAAGTGGGTGATGAGAGAATACTATTTGGTAGTGGTTATCCACTTGCAAATATAGGTTCTTCTAAAGCAATGCTAGAATATGCTAGTATTTCTGAAAATAGTAAAAATAAAATATCTCATTTAAATGCAATAAGATTATTTAATATCGATAAAAACATTAAAAAGAACGAACAACATGGTTTGGATAGAATTGCAAGTGCAATTGATAATGGCCAAAGTTTAAATGAAGTAATTAAAGTGCCAATAATAGATGCTCATACACATATTAATGGAGATGAATCTATTGCTACAGGTTGGTATGGATCTCAAAAATCATTTGATGATTTATATGAAAGTTCAAGAAGGCTAGGTATTTCTAAAGTGTTTACTTCATCTTTAGATGGACTTACATTTACTGGATCTATAGGTAATAAAGTTATTAGAAACGGAATATCAAGAGAAAAAAACTTTATGTACGGATATGCTTATGCAAACCCATATTATAAAGAAGATATTAATGATTGCTTAAAGAGATTAAATGATTCAAAATTTATTGGGTTAAAACTATATCCAGGAACAAATAGATATCCATATGATGGAAAATTATATAAAGAAGTATTGGATAAAACAAATGAAAATAGAAAGATATTCTTATTACACGGAAGTCCGGATGATGCTAAAAGAATACTTGAAAAATACAAAGGATTAAAAGTAATATTAGCACATACTACTCAAAGTTATGAATTTATGAATGAAGCAATTGAAGTGTTAAAAAAATATGATAATTTATACTTAGATGTATGTAGTAGATATAATGTAATGAACCCAATTAAATATTTAGTGGATAATGGACTTGAAGATAAAATTGTTTTTGGTTCGGATGCTGCATTACTTTCACAAGCAGCTCATTTAGGACTTGTTGGATATGAAAGAATTCCTGAAAGTACAAAAGTCAAAATATTAACTAAAAACGTCATAGATTTATTAAATAAAAGATAACCGATGTATATAGTGAAAATTTGAAAGGAGGTTGAGTTATGAATTACAATGCTGGAACAGTTGGCCTTGCACAAAGAATCAGACAAAGAATCAGCAAAGCTTTACAATTTAGAAAAACTAAAAATGTAAAACTTGTATCAGTTTGTACTTGCTGCCATAATGAGTACTAATTCAAAAAAAAGACATAGGAGGATGATTAAAATCCTCTTATGTCATAATTGTGGGAAGTGATATTTATAATAGTAATAGTAATATTTTTAATTCTTATTTTTCTATTATTAATAATTTATTTCAATATACTATATCAATATTATTTTAAAGATTTATGGTATATAACTATATTTAACATTTGCCCTTTTATAGTTACAACCGGGTCAATGATTAATACTAATAATGATTCAATAAATATAGGTGATCTTATTTTTATTAAACGTAAAAATAGAAAAGACAAGTATGAAGTAGGAGATATAATTTCTTTTATAAAAAATGATGAAGTTATAACTCATAGAATTATAAAGAAAAATAAAGATTTATATAAAACTAAAGGTGATAATAATAAATTAAGTGATAAATTTAATGTAATAGAAAGTGAGATAATAGGTAAACTTATTGGAAAAATTAGAGTTAATAAAATAATTGTTAAGAATATTCCTTTAAGACTATTTGAATTTGAAATATTCACTATATTATTTATTATTAAATATTTTTTAATAGATGGAGTAAAAAAATGGAAATAAAAAGTATAAAAAGTTTAAAAAAATTAAAAGAGTATTATAACTTTGTAACGAGGGTTTTCTATGATGATGCTGTTCAATATAAAGAACATTATTATCCAATGTATAACTTTCATGATAAACTAATGGAACAATACGAAAAAGATAAATCCTTAATATTATATTTAGAAGACAAAGGCGAAATGGTTGGAACAATATGTATTAAGGATATGAAAGATGATGAATGTACAATTGATGCAGTAGCAGTAAGAAAAGATTATAGAAAAAAAGGATATGCAACAATTCTAATTAAAGAAATGGAATCTAGATTAAAAAAGAAAAAAATCAAAAAAATATCTTTGGGAGCAAGATTAAGAGCAAGTAAACTTTATTTAGATAATGGATATACACCTCAACTTTTAATTCAAGTTAATGATTTTGCTAATACAGATATGATAAAGAAAGCAAATGTTTATGATTTTAAAATTTTAAATGAATATCAGAATGATGTGTGTGGAGCTGTTTTCTTTGAAGTTAAAGATATTAAAAAAAGTGTTATAAGTCATTTTGAGAAAGAAGTTCCAACTGCACACGCAATGTATATTTTTACCAAGGAGATTTAGAGCATATGAAAGAGTCTAAATATAATGAACACTTTAATATCTATGGAAGACATTATATTGTAAATACTACAAATAATAGTATTTCTCATTTAAAAGAAGAAGACTTTAAAAATCTTAGTAATAACAAGTTTGATTTAATATCAAAAAGAACTAAGAAGGAATTACTTAAAAATTCAATGCTTTTATTAGATAGTGTAAATGAAATAGAGAATTTAAAGAACAAATTTAATGAAGATAAAGTGTCTAAAAGACTATTAGATATAACAATTATTACATCTTTGGATTGTAATTTTCGTTGTACATACTGTTATGAAAATCACAGTAGCGAAAGATTAAATGGGTTTTCTTCTAAAAAAATAATTAACTTCATAAGTAACAAACTAAATGAAAATTATGATGAATTATTAGTTACATGGTATGGTGGAGAACCATTATTAATGATAGATTTAATATATGATATGGAAATGAAACTTAATGAATTATGTAAAGAGCATAATACCAAATATAATTCATATATTACGACTAATGGATACTTAATAAACGAATCTATTATCAATAAATTAAAAAGCATGTATTTACAAAATATATGTATAACTTTAGATGGAAATAAAAATGATCATGATTCCAGAAGAAAATTAGTTAGTGGAAAAGGTACTTTTGATAAAATTATAAAGAATATAATGTTATTAAAAGAAAATGATATTAATTGTGTAATAAGAATTAATATTGATAAAGAGAACACTAAAGATATTAAATCTTTAACAAATTTAATAAAAAATGAATTAAAGTGCAATTATTATTTTGCTCAAGTAAAAGATTATAGTGGTTTAAATAATTGTGATTTATATTTATCAAATGAAGAATATGCAAAAGAGCAATTTAATAATATTAAAGAGACTCCTTATTTACCTAGAATAATATCAACTCCTTGTAGAGCAGCAAGAAAACCAAATTATATTATAGATTCAAATTTAAATATTTATTCATGTGCGTTTTCAATTAATAATAAAAACGGATATCTTGGTAATTTAAACGATATGAAGTTTGTTGAAAATGATTTTTCTAAGTGGGATCCATTTAAATATAAAAAGTGCTTAGATTGTAGTATACTTCCATATTGTATGGGAGGATGTATAATTGATAATTTAATAGATAAAAATCCTAAGTGTATGCCTATAAAATACAATTATAGATCTTTATTGGAAGAATATATTAAGAAAAATATTATTAATGAAAATGAGGTAATTAGATTAAAAAAATCAATTTTATTTAGAAAAGAAAAAGATTATATTTTAATATGTGATTGTAAGAATTTATATGATTTTACACTTTCATTAGATTATCATGACTTGCTATGTAAATTAAAAGAAGGTGTTTTTAAAGATACATTAACTAAAGAAGAAAAGAGTGTTTTAAAAGATTTTAAAAGGTTAAATTTTTTAGTTAGTAATAAAGAGAAAAGTTATAATGTACTTTCTAGAATACAATATAATGAAAGTGAATTTTATAAATGAAAATAGTTATAATAACAGATGTTTTTCTAAAGTCATATAAAGAGCTATATAATAGAGGGTCAGTAATAATCTTATGGAATATAATTAAATATATTCAAAAAAAATATGACGTTTCTTTTGAGGTTTATCAGATGGGGAATATAGATGATGTATTTAATTATAGAGATATTAAAGTAAATGTAATCAAAAGTGAGTCGATAGAAGAATTTATTAAAAGGATAAAAAATATTAATTTTGAATGTGACATATTACATTTTAATAATATGGATTGTTATTTTAATAATAAATTTAAATGTACAGGTATTGTTCACACTAATGCATATATTGAATCTAAAAAGGGAATGGAAGACTTCAAAAAAAAGTTAAAGCAATTTAATAGAATTGTCACCGTAAATAAAGATTATAATAGTATTTTTAAGGATGATAATCTTATGTTTATTCCTAACGGAATAGACTTAAAACTATTTAAACCTAAAAATATAAAATATAATAAAAATATATTTTTTCCTAATAATCCGACGCCTAAAAAGAATATAGCATTTGCTTTTGATTTAATTAACAAATTAGGCGATGAGTATAAATTATATGTTGCGGATGATAAATCAAAATATAATTTTGATTTTAAAAATGTTATATTTATAGGATCTGGTATTAATCAAAAAGAAATGGTTAAATATTATAATAAATGCTTTTATGTAATAGTTCCAAGTTTATCAGAAAGCTGTAGTTTATGTGCATTAGAGGCTATGGCAATGAAAAAAAGACTAATAGCTAATAGTATTAATGGATTAAAAAATTATGTTAAATATAAACTTATTAGTTGTGAAGATATCGATTCATGGATAAAAGAAATAAAATCTGGATTTAATAACAAAATTAAAGATGAAATAAATGTAAATTATAATAATACTATAAATTCATACAATTCAGTTTCAATGGCAGAGAGTTATTATATTATGTGGAAAGAAGTGATAAATAGTTATGAAAATCAATGAAATTAATGAAAAATTCTTGGTACCTCATGATTGTTATGTTATATTAACCGAAAAGTGTAACTTAAGGTGTAAACATTGCTATGGATCATTTGGAGAAGAAACTCCTAAAGAATTAACCGGTAAAGAATGGGATTTGGTTATCAAAGATTTAAAATCAGAAGGAGTGTTTTATTTGAATATATCTGGTGGAGAACCCACAATGCATCCTGATTTTATTGAAATTGTTGATTCATTAATAAAGAATGAGATGTATTTTATTATTACTACAAATGGTGTATTCAATGACGAAATACTAAATAAAATATTATCTGCCAAAGAATACTTAATAGGAATAAAAATTAGTTTAGATGGATTTGATAGTGATAGCCATGGTTATTTAAGAAGAAATATAAATGGAAAAATGAACAAAGAAATATTTAATAAAACATTAGATACAATTAAAATCATTTCAAAAGAAGATATTCCATTAACAATTGCAACTTGTTTGCATAAAAAGAATATTGAAAATTTTGATAAATTAAAAGATTTAATATTAGAAATTAGACCTAATAGTTGGTTTATATCTACTATTTCTACTAATGGAAGATCGGCTTTAAACAAAGATATATATGCTTCTGATAAATTAATTAACAAAAAGTATTGGACAAAGTTAAAAAAAGAAATGTTAAGGAAGAATATATATGTAAATTATATTGATATGGATTATGCTAATTCAACAAAACTAGATTCTAATTTCTATTATTCATGCCCGGCGGCTAAAACTTTTTGCGAAATATCTTCTGAAGGGTTAGTTTCTCCATGTCCACTTGCAAGAGTTAATATTCCCCCAAGTATTATAAAATTTGATAATATTAAAGAAAAAAAGTTAAAGGACATATGGAATGGAAAAGCGTTTAATAAATTTAGATATTATATGACTCATGGATGTGATGGATGCAAATGTAAAGATAAATGTGATAGATGTGTTCCACAAAGCCTTGAATGGTTTGATGATCCTTGTGCTCCAACACCATTTTGTGTTAAAAATGGTAATAGTTTAGGAATTAAAAATAATGAGAAGTGGGAAAGAATTCTAAAGGAAAAAGAGAAAGAGTTTAGAAGGTGATTTATGGAAAGATTATTAGTGATAGCGGCTCATCCAGATGATGCAGAATTAATGTTTGGAGGGGCCATATATAATTATATTAAGGATAAAAATGAAGTGTATGAGATAGTAGTAACAGATGGTTCGTCTTGGAGCAGAGAAAAATTTCTAAATACAAAAAAATTAATATCTCAAAGAAAAGAAGAATGTTTAAATTCTGCTAAAATACTTGGAATAAAAAAAGTATACTTTTTAGATTTTCCTGATAGTAAAATAGCAGAAGAAAAAATAACTGATAAGTTAATTAGTACTATAAAAGAAATTAATCCAACAATAATAGCTACACACGGACCAAATGAAGGACATCATGATCACGAAATTATCTATAAAACTGTATGTAGAGTTTGTAATACAAATAATGAACCTGCCCCTATAATAAATTATTTATATGATAATAAATCACCTGTAACTAATTTTAAAGGATTAATAATTAGATGGTTAATTGATAAAGGAATTGATGAAACCGTTTCATTTATAAAATTAAATAAAGATGCGGTATCAGCAAAATTTAAAGCGTTATCTTGCTATTCATCTCAATTTAGTGGAAATGAATTAAAAACCCTATTAGAACGTCAAGAAAACACATTAAAATTTAGTGGTGATTTTTGTAATTATAAATATGCAGAATGTTATAAGGTTATAAACAAAAATAATATTTGTTCAGATAAGTTTGAATTATAAGCGTTTTAACTATAATATTTAAATACATTTGGTTGATTATTATAACGAATATGTTAAAGAAGAATTTATAAAATAAAAAGGCATACCTTAAAGAGCGGGTGTGCTTTTCATATTTATGTTTAAATTCATAGATTTTATTTGTATTTTTACATATTATATGATAAAATACATTTGGCTTTAAGAAAAATAGTCACATTTAACTGATACATTTCTCGAGTGCTTAAAATAAGTGAGTAAATGTAGAAGAGGTTATTTGGGTGTAAAACAAAGGAGGAAAAATTATGGCAGTTATTGCTAAAAGTTATTTATTAGAAGCTGGATCACACTTTGGTTGTCAAACTAAAAGATGGAATCCAAAAATGAAAGAATATATTTTTACAGCAAGAGATGATATTTATATTATAGACTTAGAGCAAACAGTTAGTGCTATCGAAGATGCTTACGCTGAACTTCTTAAAGCTTGTGTAAACAGTGGTAAAGTATTATTCGTAGGAACTAAGAAACAAGCTCAAGAAGTTTGTAAAGAAGAAGCTGCAAGAAGTAACTCATATTATGTTACTGAAAGATGGCTTGGTGGAACTCTAACTAATTTCAAAACAATTAGAGATAGAGTAAAAAGAATGATTGAAATTGAAAAGATGGAGGAATCAGGTAAATTTGAATTATTGCCTAAGAAAGAAGTAGCTAAAATTCAAAAAGAATATGCTAAATTAAGTTCTTTACTTTCAGGTATTAGAGAAATGACAAGTTTACCAAAAGCAGTTATTGTAGTTGATCCTAAAATGGAATACAATGCAGTAAGAGAAGCTAGAAGATTACATATTCCAGTATTTGGAATTGTTGATACTGATAGAGATCCAGACGATGTCGACTATGTAATTCCTGCAAATGATGATGCAGTAAGAAGTATTAAAGTTATACTTGGAGTACTTAATAATGCTGTATGTGAAAGTGCTGGTCTCCCACTAGATGATTATGTTTCAGAAGAAGAATTTGCTAAAACTAAGAAAGAATCTAAAAAATCTGAAAAAGTTGAAGTAATTGAAAAAACTTTAGAAGAAACTGAAGAAGTAGTTGAAGAGAAACCTAAAAAAGCTGCTAAAAAGACAACAAAGAAAACTACTAAAAAAGAAGAAAAAGTAGAAAAAGAAGAAGTTAAAGAAGAAAAGAAACCTGCTAAGAAAACTACAAAGAAAGCAGAAAAAGATTTATCAACTTTAACAGTTGCTGAATTAAAAGCATTAGCTAAAGAAAAAGGTGTTAAAGGTTATAGCACTATGAAAAAAGATGAATTATTATCATCATTAAAATAAGGAGGAATTATGAATATTACAGCCGAAATGGTTAAAAACCTTAGAGAAATGACTGGTGCTGGAATGATGGATTGCAAAAAAGCATTAGTTGAAACAAATGGAGATATGGATAAAGCAGTTGATTACTTAAGAGAAAAAGGTATATCAAAAGCTGCTAAAAAAGCAGATAGAATTGCTGCTGAAGGATTATCTAATATATTTGTTGATGGTAATAAAGCTGTTGTATTAGAAGTTAATTCTGAAACAGACTTTGTTGCTAAAAACGCTGAATTTCAAGAATTAGTTGAAAAAATAGGTAAAACTATTTTAAATAGTGATGCTAAAACATTAGAAGATGCATTAGCATTAAATGTTGATGGTTCTACAATTAATGATTTAATCGTTGCTGCAACTGCTAAAATTGGAGAAAAATTATCTCTAAGAAGATTTGAACTTATTACAAAGAAAGATGATGAAATATTCGGTTCATACTTACATATGGGTGGTAAAATTTCAAGTTTAATAGTTTTAAAAGGTGGTAATGCTCAAGTAGCTAAAGATATTGCTATGCAAAGTGCTGCTATGAAGCCATCATATGTATCAAGAGATGAAGTACCTACAGAAGAAGTTGAACATGAAAGAAG
>JAEEGL013443390.1_pt1 | contig 47444 bp, 33 predicted proteins | sample 9134231 | NCBI WGS metagenome assembly JAEEGL01 (sample SAMN16246548, study PRJNA631951) | gut metagenome | biome: gut microbiome; feature: rumen; material: fiber-attached | host: Bos | place: Iran: Karaj | collected 2018-10
ATACCCTCAAAAATGAGCGTCGGGAGGCAAGGCCGAAAACTGAAGCAAACCTGCATATTTAATACCCTCAAAAATAAGCTTCGGGAGGGGACCCCGAAACTGAGTCCGACCAGGCATATTTAAAGGCTAAAAAAATGAGCTTCGGGAGGGCATCCTGAATTCTGAAGCGAAACTGCATATTATATACCCTCAAAAATAAGCTTCGGGAAGGGACCCTGAATTCTGAAGCGAAACTGCATATTATATACCCTCAAAAACGAGCGTCGGGAAGCAAGGCCAAAAATCTGGCCAACCAGGCAAATTTAATATCCTAAAAAATTAGCGTTGGTAGGAGAGGGTGAAAATTTTTTAAATGAGCATATTAGAGTATAAAGATAGCTAAGGAGGTAATACGATGGAGTATACGATATCGGTAACTAACGGCAAACAGGTAGCTAGGGGGCATAACCGCCGTGACCCTGAGGCAATAAAACGGCAGGACCACATTTTACGTGGCGGGTTTAATGAAATTTGGTGCGATGAACCTCATGGCAGCGCATACCATAGGATTTTTGACGACTCGATCAAAAAATACAACGAGAAGCAGGTGAAAAATGGGAGAAAAAACAGAATAATAAAAAACTACTACGCGAAGGTTGCAAATAGTGTTCAGCAGAATCCGGTTTATGAAGTTATCGTTGCCATTGGCAATTGTAATAATAACCTTTTTGATTTAATCAACAAGTCGATACTGATGGAGTATTGCGACGAGTGGGCAACACGCAATCCTAACTTGGTTATGGTTGGGGCCTATTATCATGCTGATGAGCGTGATCCTGAGACAGGAAAATTCGGTGTATCGCATCTGCATATAGATTATATCCCTGTAGCGTATAAATGTAACAGAGGACCAGAGATACAAACATCGGTAACCGGGGCGTTAAAGGAGATGGGGTATGTAACCTATAAGAACAGGCATACAGCGCAAATGCAATGGCAGGAGAAAGAGCGGGAAGCACTTAAGCAAATATGTTTAAAACATGGTGTTCAAGTGGCACCGCCGCAAAAAGAAAAGCGTAAGCATCAAGATACTCAAACGTATAAAGAGGAACAGAAAGCTAAGGATCGTCTCCGAGAGACACAAGAGCAGTTGACGGCAGCTCAAGCTGATTTAGAACAGACGAAAGAATATATCGCGGATGTCTGGGATAAGATTTGTAAAAAACTCAATAATCACGGTTTGACGGATGAAGAAATTGATAAAATGTATGTCAATGAAGTAGATGAGAGTACAATTGTGGTGTCGGTATCGGATTACATTAATCTTAAGGATACGGCTAAGAAGGCTGAAGAGGAACAAAAGAAGGCAGCTATGGAGGTACAAGCAAAAGAGAAACTTAACGCTGACTACCAGCAATTACTTCAACAGTTAAATTTGGAGCGGTATAAATTTGAAAAGGCAAATAGAGAAAAAGAAAAGTTACAAAAAGCAATTGGAGCATACGAGAAGACAATTGAAGATGCAGATCCGAATCTGGCGGATGAAGCACTCAAAAATTTTGGGATAGCGTTTTATAAGGAGAATGAAGAAACAGAAATAACTGAGGAAGAAATTGAGAGGTAAAAGATCATAAATAAACTCCTCAAAAAGCCCGATTAAGGGCTTTTTTTATTACTTTAACTGAAAACACAATGTGCCATAACCGATATTGAGTTACCGGAAGTGGTGATAGACCGTAAAATAAAAAATTAAGAAAAGACCATCGTTTACGTGCCGATATTGCCACAACCGGTATTGAGTTACCGGAACTGCCAGAAGAGGGAAAAGTGGTGCTAACATATAATGCTTGCACCAACAGGACGGTCGAGCAGGCAAGCTACGCTAGCACCAGGGAATAGCCAGGAAGAGGAGGGGAGCGTGGTGCAAAGGAAAAAAATGCTCTCGCACCAACGGGAAAGCGAGATAGCAAGCCACGTTTGCACAGGTAACAGCCGGGAAGGGAGAAGCGTGGTGCAAAGGAAAAAATTTTTAACTAACAGGAAAGCGAGCAAGTAAGCCACGTTTACACTTGTAACAGCCAGGAAGCGGAGAGCGTGGTACAAAGGAAAAAAATGCTCTCGCACCAACGGGAAAGCGAGCAAGTAAGCCATGTTTGCACATGTAATAGCTGGGAAGAGGGAGCGTGGTACTAAGGCTAAAAAAGCCTTTGCACCAACAGTACGGCCGAGCAGGTAGCCGCATTAGCACTAGGGGCCGGGAAAGAGTTTGGTGCTAACAATATAATGCTAGCACCAAAAGTACGAGTGAGCAGGTATACCGCGTTAGCACCAACTGTACGGTCGAGTAGGTAAGCCGCGTTAGCACCAGAGAACGGGGAAAGGGTTTGGTGCTAACAATATAATGCTAGCACCAAAAGTACGAGCGAGCAGGTATACCGCGTTAGCACCTACTGTACGGTCGAGTAGGTAAGCCGCGTTAGCACCAGAGAACGGGGAAAGGGTTTGGTGCTAACATATAATGCTTGTACCAACAGTACGGAGTGTTAAGCCACGTTAGCACCAGGGACCAGGAAAGGGCGTTGGTACTAACAATATAATGCTAGCACCAAAAGTACGAGTGAGCAGGTATACCGCGTTAGCACCAACGACAAAATGAAAAGCTGTGACTTACATTATATTGTTTGTCTCAACGGGTATCTGGCAGCGGTTTGGTCGTTGCATTATATTGTATGTCTCAAATCGTGAACCCGGAAAGAAATCACGTTTGTCTCAGAAGAGCCGACGGTATACCACTGGCAAGGGAGAGGTGACGATGCAACAACGATGATCCCTGGGTGCAGGGCATCAATCCTTCGGGGGAGGCTCCGTGGCAAGGCAAGAAGGTACGCCTACTTTAGTGCTAGAGTGACAAGAAGCGTAGAAAGGTTCTGATGGTATGTCAGGTCCTGTTAATGTTATTGCCGAAGGTTAGGTGACGACATGCAAAGCGTATGGATGGCGATGGCATAATCTTGGCGACGGGGGACGTGACACGGTTGACAAAGGAAAACAACGAGACGGTAGCGAAAAATTATAGGCTGACGTGGGGGCACCCTCGTTTTTTCGGCGGTATGGCATATTAAAGTAATTGAAGTTTTTTGACAGCAGGTAAAATACGTCGGATAACGGTGAGAATACCGAGCGTTGAAAAAAGCATAACCGAGGTCATAACTCAGATTTTATTTCATATTGCATATTATAGGTGTAACAAATTAATCTTAGCACAGAAAGGATAAGCGTATGAATGAACTAATGATAGTTAAACTTATGAAAAAGTTGAGCGGCAAGATTCAGCATGTTAACGGTCAGGTAATGATGTCAGAGGAAACCTTCAAGGTATTTTGTTCGGTTATCGCCTTCTCTGATGGCAGATCGCAGGAAAGCTTGAACGAAGACTCACAAAGCAATGCAATTCCTCAAAAAGAAAATGAAGTAAAGCAAAGACCTGTGGTAAACAAAAAAAGACGTCCTGCAAAAGACAGGAGTAATGGTCGTTATTCACAGTCAGACTTTATGGAGTTATCTTTAGCGGAAAGATTAAAACTGGCCAACTATTATATGTTCTGTCCTTCGGCAGATTTTGACGATGGGACTTTTAGATACTCACGCAGGACATTTTTAAGGCTTTGTAAGGAATGTGGGATAGAAAAGAGGGCAGTATATATTTATGCAAATAGCCCTGAAGAGAAAGAAATTAATTCATTTTATATTAAACATAAGAGTCAGCTTAACCTTAAATCGAGTCTCGAAGGTCTCCATTCGAACACCTCCAAAAGCTGTAAACAGGCGTAAACAGCCCTCGAATCGGTCAGACGGTCAAGCGGTCAGGTCAAAAACGGTCAAAACAATCTATCGCAGGCATAGTTATGGGACAGGTGAAGATGTTAAAATAGCGGTACTTGAAACTATGCTTTAAATGGTACTATTCAAAGAAAGGGAAACGGTATGAAGAAATTACTATTTTGGCTCAAAAGAATGATAAAAGGAAACAATATTTACTGTGACAAATGCTGTATGAAATGCCCATATTTCAAACGCTGTAGTCGTGACGGATTCGAAAAATGATGACCTTTAAAAGTCTACATCTGTAGAGCTATAAACTTCCCTCTGGGGATTGCCGATAACAATATTATATGGGGGTATAATGCCTAAAAACATGTCTATCGGAGGTACAAACTATGCCAAAGGGGAAACAACAGAAGCTTAAACTATATTACTTAAGTCGGATAATGACAGAAAAGACGGATGACGAACACGGTCTCTCAATGAAGGAGATACAGATGAGGCTTGCAGAATACGGATGTACAGCAGACCGCAAGAGCCTGTATGATGACCTAGAGGCTCTGCGTGTACTTGGTATAGATATCATAGGAGAGCCGGTTGGAGGTGGATACCTCTATCATGTCGGGAAAAAGCAATTTGACATAGCGGAACTAAAACTCCTGGTAGATGCAGTCCAGTCATCAAAGTTTATAACCGAAAAGAAATCTAACGAACTCATAAAGAAGCTCACAAACATGGCCAGTGATTACGAAGCAGCACAGTTAAAGCGCCAGGTTATGGTTCAAGGTCGTGTAAAGACCATGAACGAGAGTATCTATTATGTGGTGGATGACATACACCGTGCCATAAGCCAGAATCATCAGATAATGTTCGAGTACATGCAATGGAATCTGAAGAAAGAGCTCGAAAAGAAGAGAAAGGATCCCTACAGGGTAAGTCCATGGGCTCTTATATGGGATGATGAGAACTACTATCTGGTGGCATATTCTGAGCCAGATGCCTGCATAAAGCATTTCCGTGTAGATAAAATGAAGAATATAACAGTCCTTCCGGAGAAACGTGAAGGTAAGAATAAGTTTAAAGAATCAGAACTGGCAGCATACTCCACCAGAAACTTCGGTATGTATGCCGGAGAGGAGAAGGATGTAAGGATAGCCTTTAAGGATGAAATGATTGGAGTCATCATAGACCGCTTCGGAAAGGACATCACTATCCTTCCTTCAGAACAGGAAGGCTGGTCGGAGACAGTAGTGAAGGTGGCTGTAAGCAGACAATTCTTTGGATGGATATTTGCTTTGGGAACGGATGTTGAAGTAAAAGGCCCGAGAGGTGTTGTTACATTTTTTGAAAAAGAGATAGATGAACGAAAAAAGCAAATAAAGAGTAACAAATAAGCCAATTGTGAGCTCTTTGATTACGTTTAGTATTAAAAACAAAAGTTTTAATTTTCTAAATTTTACAGATGACTTTTTTTAGAAGTTATGATATACTTTTCATTGAAAGTTTATAACATTATCGGTATTGTATAAATATATCAAATTATACAAAAAACGATGGTCGTCTTTAATATGAAAGGAATGCTTATGTCAGTATCTTACAATGGCTTATGGAAACTCCTGATTGATAAGAAACTCAATAAAAAGGATTTGATGAAGAAATTGGGGATTAGTTCTGCAACGATTGCAAAAATGAGTAAAGGTGAGAATGTATCTATGGAAGTCCTTCAAAAGATATGTGGACTTCTAGGGTGCAATATAGGTGATATAGTTAGTTTTGATATGATTGAATAAACCACATATTTAAAAAAAATCATTGAAAAAAGAGTAAATTGGAATAACAAGGATATGTTATGATAAAGTATATCTGTAAAAAATGCAATATACCTTCGGAATCCTCTAAATGCCCGCATTGTGGGGAACGTACCGAGCTTGAAAGCAGTAAGATATTCTGGTGCTCCACCTGCAACGTGCCAGTATTTGAGGATATCTGCCCTGTCTGCGGGACCAAAGGCAAGGTGATAGGTACCGACATTAGGCCGGTCTTCCCTGAGGAACGCCTGCTGATGGAGATACTCACTGCCGAGCCGATGCAGTACGCCAAGTCTTCAGTATGGTACACTTCCGCTAACAGCTATATCATTGACGGGACGAGGATACCTTTTGCGAAGGCGAACTACGAAGGCGTTGACATCGATGCGATACGCAGCAAGCTTGAACAATTCAGGAAAGAAAATACCTATGAGGTATTTAATTACTATATAAACAAGTTCATAACGGCGAACAGGAAGCGCTATGACTTCCTTGTCAGCGATGCCACAGATTATATCAGGGAGCAGGCACAGAGCTACAGCCCGACCGAGATGTTCGTGAGCTTCTCCGGCGGCAAGGATTCGACGGTTGTCTCCGACCTTGTCATGCGTGCACTCGGCACGGAGAAGATACTCCATTTGTACGGCGATACCACGCTTGAGTTCCCGGAATCGCATAATTATGTAGAAAGGTTTAAGAAGGAGCACAAGGGAACCTTGCTTATCACTGCGAAGAATAAGGACAAAGACTTCTACGAGCTCTGCGAGAAACTCGGCCCTCCAAGCAGGGTCATGCGCTGGTGCTGTACCATCTTCAAGACTGGTGCCATCCAGCGTAAGATAACCTCCCTGTTTAAGAACAACCATAAGGTGCTCACCTTCTACGGCATCAGGCGTAATGAATCTACTTCGAGGAGCAAGTATGAGAAGGAATCAGACAGCCCCAAGATAACGAAACAGAGGACGGTATCACCGATCATAGACTGGCTTGACTATGACATCTGGCTCTACCTTCTCACATCGGGGACGGATTTCAATAACGCGTACAAGCTCGGATATACTAGGGTCGGATGCTGGTGCTGCCCCAACAACAGTACATGGTCAGGATTCCTTTCCAGTGTCTATATGCCGGAGCAGTATGAGAAGTTCCATTTATTCCTTATCGACTTTGCAAAAAAGATCGGGAAACCCGATCCTGAGGTATATGTGGACAGCGGATCCTGGAAGGCAAGGCAGGGCGGAAATGGCATGGAATACGCCCAGACATCCGTGCTCGCATTTGAGCCGTGTGCCCTGCAGGAGAACACCATCAACTTTGAGCTCCAGAGACCTATATCGGATGAACTTTATGAGATGTTCAAGCCGTTCGGCTTCCTGAACAAGGATATTGGGAACGAAAGGCTTGGAGAAGTCTACGTCTGCGACAGAAACGGCAAGTTTCTGCTAAAGCTCCAGGGCAAGAAAGGAAGCACTTCGCTTAAGGTGAGCATCCTTGACAAGACAGCAGGCGGTTGCAATAACATAAAGAGCGTTGAGGACAAGGTTAAGTGCCAGATAACCAAATACCAGATGTGCATGGGCTGCCTTGCATGTGAGAGCATATGCAAGCTGTCGGCCATAAGCATCGTGGCCGACCATAATGGCCTAGTTTCATATAAGGTAATGGATGACAGATGTGCCCGCTGCGGGCATTGCATCAACCACTTTGATGGCGGGTGCTATATGAGGAAAGTAATGTGTATCAAGAGAGGATAAACTGATGGAAAAGATGCAGTACAGGATACGTGGCCATGAATCCTTCATACTGAGGGACGGATGGCTTTCAAAAGGGATAAATGCTATCATAGAGAACCCCAAGGTGTTCCAGGAGAACAGCGGGGCTGACGCTATCGGTGTCGGAACCAATATGGCGAAGGCTATAAGATACTGGCTCAAGGCCGCACGCCTTATGACGGAGAACTCTACTAACGGGGCCAAGCTCACGGATATCGGCGAGATGCTGGCGAACATGGATCCTTACTTCGAGGATATCTTCTCGTTATGGATAGTACATTCCGAGATTGCCACGAACTTTGAGCTTGCGACAAGCTGGAGCGTGTTCTTCAATAACACTGCCGTCAGCAGCTTTTCAAGGGAGGACCTTATAAAAGTCATGACACATGCTCTTGGCGATGTGATACCTGAGAACATACCTGAGCGTAGCATCAAGGATGACTGCTCCGCCATTATATCGATGTATGCTCCCGTGCAGGAGAATGATGACCCGGAGGAGAAAAAAGGAAGCCCCTTTTCGGAACTCGGGCTGATACGCTTAAAGAACGGACTGTATGAGAAGTCACGCCCGGCGATGGATTCTGTTTCTCCTTATCTTGTCCTTTACATAATGGCTGATGCCCTTAATGAGAACGGCAGTATCCCCATCGATACGATCGCTGAAGGAAAGAATATGCCCGGTAAGTTGCTAAACCTTAACAGGGTCTCGATAAACGACTATCTCGATTCCTTGCAGACGAAGAAGTACATCACCATAAACAGGACTTGCGGCCTTGACACAGTATACACTGAGAAGAAGCTGAAGAAAATAGACATCCTTAAAAGCTACTACAAAGGAGCATAAATAGACCTATGAACTTATCGGAACTCATAAAAGTAGACAGCAGGTTTGAAAAGTCAATAAACCTATCGCTCGACCTCGAAGATCCGTCGAAGGTCAGCTATTATATACCCACAAGGTCAGCACTCAAGATACTTGAGCATTTTCTTGACAATGTGACAATACAGGCAAGGAACCGGGCTACGATACTTGTAGGCCCTTATGGAAAAGGAAAAAGCCATCTTCTTTTGGTGCTGATGGCTTTATTGTCACGCTCGGAAGCTCCCGAGGTTAAAGAGCTCATAGACCGCATAGGCTGGATTAGCCCGGAGACTGTTGAAAAGATAAAGAGCGCCACGAAAGTCAAAGGGAAGTTCCTTCCTGTCATAATAACTCCCTCAAACAGCTCTTTGTATAGCATACTGCTCAGGTCACTCCAGCAGGCTCTTATCAGGGAAGGAATAACCGATGTCGTGCCCGACAGCTATTATTCAGAAGCAATCCGTACTATATCCTCCTGGGAGAAGGATTATCCCGAGGCATATTCGGCGTTCTTAGATAAGCTCGGTAGCGATGTAGGTGAGTTCAAAGATACCTTATCGGGCAATGATGAGAAAGCTCTTGAAAGGTTCAGGGAGATATTCCCCAGCATCACCAACGGAAGCGTGTTCAATCCCGTAGTGGATGAGGATATAAAGGCAGTCCTGATGACCGTGAACAGGAAGCTCTGCGAGAAGCACGGATATCGTGGCATCTACATCATCTTTGATGAATTCTCCAAGTACATAGAAGGACATGTTGAGGCTGGGTTTGCTGCTGATATGGGTGTTCTTCAGGATGTCTGCGAAGTATGCAGCAAATCAAAGGATGAGCAGATACATCTAACGCTCGTTACCCATAAGGCTATACGCTCATACGGGGACAGGCTTCCGAAGTCCGTGATATACACTTTCGAGGCTATCGAGGGCAGGCTTACCGAACTGTATTTCATCACATCATCACAGAACAATTACGAGCTCATTGCGGATGCTCTGCAGAAAACGAATAAATTCGATAACTGGGCTAAGAAGTCAGCTTTATATAAAGAAATAGGCGATGAGGCATATCGCCTCCCGGATTTCCAGTCGCTGTTCAACGAGGACGAATACTGGTCGATCGTGGCAAAGGGCGTGTTCCCTCTTACACCTGTAGGTGCAATGCTCCTGCTGAGCCTCAGCGAAAAGATAGCCCAGAACGAGAGGACCATCTTCACATACCTCACTGATGAGGCTTCTAACGGATTGGCATCCATTATAGCTGGTTCTGAGGATGCAGGGCTTGTCTCTGCCGGCAGCATATATGATTACTTCATCCCACTATTCAGGGAAGAAAGCGACAACTCGATACACCACGAATGGCTCAAGGCTGACTATGCTATCTCTAAGACTGAAGATGATGCTGAAAAGGACATAGTTAAGGCGATGTCCATCATAAAGATGGTCAACAGGCCTGATGACCTTCCTGCTTCGGACAAGATAATGAGGCTTGCCTGCGCAGCCGATGAAGATGACTTTAAGGCGGCTTTAGAGAGACTTGTGGAGAAGTCCCTTGTAGAATACAAGGCCTATAACAATGCATATGAATTCAAAAATAACATCGGAGTGGATGTAGAAATAGCTATATCAGATTGTATCGAGAAGCATTATGCGAAGCCCGACTGCTGTGCTGTGATGTATGATGTAATGTCGCAGAAATACGAGCTTCCAAAGAAGCATAACAGTGAAAGGTGCATCACGAGGTATTTTGACTACAAATTCATGACCCAGGAAAGCTTTCTTGCACTTACGTCAGCGGATTACCTTGAGTGGGACAACGAGCCTGACGGAGCCGTGCTCCTTATACTTCCCGAAGATGGTCTGAACAGGGCTGCGCTCAAGAAGCATATGAAGGAGCTTGGTGACAGGTGTATTATAATAGCCTTGCCCGCCACAGACAGTGATGATTATGTCAGCGAGGTCAAGTACGTTCTTGGCGTAAGGTATCTTGAAAAAGACGTCAAGTTCCTTGATGATAACCCTGTGCTCCTGAAGGAGCTCAGGGTTCTTGAAGAGGAACACTCCGCAGTCATTAACGAGCTCATAAGGGATATGTTCTTTAAGGAACTTGAGCTGTATGGATGCGAGGGTAAGATAAAGGCAGGGTCTTATGGAATAAACCGTATAATATCAGACGTATGTGACAGCGAGTATAGATCTTCGCCTATATTCAACCATGAGATGATAAATCGTCACAATCCTTCGTCACAGATGGTAAAGGCAAGAAACGCTATTATACGTGACATTCTCGAAGGTAATGACCTTGAAGAGAAATACAGGAACGGTTCGAGCGCAGAATCTACCATCTGTAGGGCCGTGCTCCTGAATACCGGCAATGATAAGGGGGCTAAGGCTGTTAGCGATGAGATTGTAGCGTTCATGAAGAAATCTATTGACAGCAGGATACCTTTTAGTGATGTGATAGGCGTACTCGTCAAGCCTCCGTACGGAGTAAGAAAGGGTGTGCTCCCGATATTGCTCGCTAAGCACCTTATAGCACTCGGTGAGATTCCTGTCATCTACTTCAACGGCAAGGAAGTGTCTATAAACGAAAAAATCATAAGTAACATCGTTGATTCGCCTTCCGAGTATTTCATATATACCGAGCCTGAGACGGTTGCTAAGCTAGAATACATCTCGAAGCTTGAGCGTCTGTTCGATGAATACAGCATCTACTGTGCTGACATAGATAAGCGCAACAGGCTTGCGAAACTCACCTGCATGATGCAGAGTTGGTACCGTTCGCTTCCGCAGTCATCAGTGACTTACAATGATTCCGATGACAAGCAGATGAAGGATATAGCCGCCTTCAGGAAGATATTCCAGACCGCTTATATAAACCCCAGAGAGATCATCCTTGATAAGCTCCCGAAGATGATGAAGACAGAAGATTTTGAGAAGACCTATAAGAAAGTGGAAGGCATAAAGCTTGCGATAGACAAGCATATCCACGCGATAAAGGAAGCTGCTGTCAATACATTGCTGGAGACACTTTCACTCGATGCCGGAAGCGACCTTAAGCAGAGCCTCAAATCCTGGTATGGTCGTCTTCCCGAAGGTACAAAGAACAGGATATATAGCACGACCACGACAGTGTTCATGGATTACGTAAAGGGGTTTGATTTTACGGATCCCGAAGTCATCATAAGGGACATCGCCAAGAACGTGACCGGAACCTTTATCGAAGATTGGAACGACAGCTCTATGGATGATTTCAGGATGAGACTTGAAACCATGCTCGGGGAGATAGACGAGAAGAGCAGCGATGCATCCGGCAACTCATATTCGATCCTGTTTGAGACTCCTGCAGGTGAAAAGGAAAAAAAGCATTTTAGCTATGATCCCGAGAATATTTCCTCAAACGGTTCGTTCCTCCAGAACCAGCTCGCTGATCTCCTTGAAGAATATGGAAGTGCGGTGGATTCAGACGAGAAGATGGGTATCCTTATGGATGCCATAAAGAAGATAATGAGGTGACAGACTATGACCTATCTTGACAATGCGGCTACCACATTCCCTAAGCCAGAATGCGTGTACAAGGAAATGGACGACATTTCGCGTAATTATGCCGTGAATGCAGGCAGGGGCTCTTATAAGGCTGCTCAGAAAGCCATAAAAGTCATTGATGACACAAGGGCTGCTCTACTGAAACTATTCAATGCCGAAGGCGTAGCTGATGTTGTATTTACTTCATCGGTGACCCAGGCCGTGAACATTGTCCTTGCTGGGCTCGGACTGAAAGAAAGCAGCATAGTATATATATCGCCTTATGAGCATAATGCGGTCGTCCGTACGCTCTATATGCTCCAGAAGGAAATAGGGTTCATTGTTAAGGAGATGCCGCTCACGAAGGAGCTTGAGATTGACCTTGGTAGGCTGGAGTTTGAATTTGCCCAGAACCATCCTTCCGTAGTAGTGTCCACGGCAGTCAGCAACGTTACCGGATATGTGCTCCCAATAAGAGACATATTCCAGAGGGCAAAGAAATATGATGCTGTTACCATTACTGACGCCGCTCAGGCAGCCGGGCTTATAAAGATGGATGTCAGGGAGCTTCAGGCGGATATACTCTGCTTCGCAGGACATAAGACACTGTACGGTCCTTTTGGCATAGCCGGATTTGTTATGAAAAAGGGGATGGGGCTGAAACAGACTTTCGCAGGTGGTACGGGAAGTCATTCCCTGAGCCCTGAAATGCCACAAAAAGCCCCTGAGAGATATGAGGCGGGCAGTTATAATATAATTGCAATGAAAGGGCTATATGCGGCTTTAGATGCGTTAAAACAAGATGAACATTATAGAAAGATTAAAGAACTTACTGTGTATGCAGTTAGTTGCCTTGAAGATGTTCCGGGTATAAAAATCCTTGGTAAAACGAATGATCAACTTGGAATAATTTCGATAATAGCTGAGGATTATTCCTCTGATGAAGTTGGCAGGATACTTGATGAGGAATATGATATCGCCGTTAGGACAGGATATCATTGCGCACCGTTTATTCATAAATACTTACATGATGAGGAATATAACGGAACAGTACGCATAGGGATAGGTTATTATAATACGGAAGAAGATATAGAACTTTTAGTGAAAGCACTGTGTGAACTATAATATGGAGGATCAAGATGATACATAATGATTTTGTAGAGTATCTAAATTCATTACACAATTACAATGCACAAAATCCAAATGCATATGGAGAAAAGAATATAAAGAGTCCTTTTTTCTATGATGTTATGGTTAAAGTTGGTTTATGTGATTTTATCAGTGATGGCTTTTCAAGCAACAATCCTCATTCGATTGTTTTGACTGGACATGCTGGAGATGGAAAAACAAGTATTATGTATCAAGTGCTTCATGGACTGGATATAGAATTTAATTCATCGGATAAGGTGTTCGATATTAGTCTCCCTAAAGGAGAAAAATGCAGGTGTATAAAGGATTTTAGTGAAATTGCGGATGAAACTAAAACCGATATTTTACGAGAAGCTCTTGAAATGCCGAATCATGGAAACTATACATTTATGGTTGCGAATACTGGTCCTTTGATTAATACATTTGGTGACTTGTTTTCAGAAGAGGAAAAAGAGAGTGCTAAAATAAAATTGATTGATGTAATGGATCGTAATACTGGGAAAGTTTTGGATATATGTGGATATAAGATTTGTATTATTAATGTCGCATCCATTGATAATACGTATTTTGCTGAAGAGTTTTTAAAGAAAATAACAAAGGATAAGCTTTGGGATTCATGCTGTCAATGTGAAAATCGAGAGTTTTGTCATATTAAACGAAACAGAGATATGATTATTCAGAATAGCAAGAGGGTGTACGAATTTATTACCATGCATTATATTTGGCTTATGGAACATGGAAAACGTCTAACAATAAGAAGTATGGCAGAACAATTAGCATACATGATTACTGGAGGTTATGATTGTTTTTCAGTTAAGGCAAGTAAACCATATAAATATTTATTTAGTAATCTTTTTTTTGGATACGTTGGTACGGTTCGTGATGACAGTGCATTGAAGATTTTAGCAGTTAATGAAGCGTATAAATGTGCCTATGATTCAAAGAGACTAAGGAGTGATGAGAATCTCCTCGTTAATGGAGACTTTTCAAAATTATTTGGAAAAGAAATAGCACATATTATTTCTATGGCAGAACTAGAAAATGCATATGTCAGTGGTTGGGTTGAGTTCCTAAGGAGAACTTATTTAATGTTAAATATTGTAACGGATGAAAAGACAGTTGAGTACGATTGGGAAGATTCTTTTTCGAAACAGTTCAAACGTTTTTGTGAACTAAGAGATGGAAAGACTACGCCTTCTCGTCAAGACGCAAATTTAATATGTGATGCGTTATCAATGATATATATTGGAACAACCAACAGTGATCAACAGATACCACTGACTTTAAGTAGAGAATCAGGTATAGCACAGAATGTACAGCTTATAACTGGCTCGATTCCGACTAGGAATATCAGATTGGTTCAAGTTGAGACAAAAGACAGTTCATTTAGTAAAGGGAAAAAACGATATATTCTTAAAATAGAGGTCAATAAAAAGATTCTTGATAATGAGATAACGTTGCCATTGTTAGATTATTTTGAAGAATTAAAAAATGGTGTTATTTCCACAAATGTTGATCCGCAATTATCGCATGGAGTTGAAAGCTTGAAGGCACAACTTTCTAACGAACTGGATGATAATGATGAAGATAGTTTTGAAATGATTATCCTGAGGAATAATGGAAATATTCCTGTTCGTTTAGAGATTACAGATTCTAAACATATTCGAGAGATATAAGGAGGAAGATTGATGAATACTTTTCCGAGCGGAATGGATGAAGACTTAAAAAGAATGGAGAATAGTCATATTGTATCTTCACTTCTTTTGGGAAACAGATTTAAATCAGATCAGACTTTGTATGAGTATTTAATAGAGTTTTTGCTTATTTTTACATCTGCAAAAGAAAGCGACGGAATCACAGGAAAAAACGAGTTTCATTCTACTCAAATAGAAAGAAAATTTAGTTATTGGGTAGAGCCTCGAATGGCTCTTCGAAGGTTTATTTTCTTTGATAAAGCGCGGAAAAATGGAACAATAAAAGCTGACGATCAAGCATACCAGGATTTAATGAACATTCTCTTGGGGAAAATGGAAGGAATCAGTAAGGATGTTGGAAGAGAGTATTTGGAAAGCCTTCAAGACTTGTTTCATGGATACGCTGTGGTAATTAAAAAGAGATTCTGGGGTGCTCAGGCATTATTACCGATCTGTCCTGAATTTATGATGTGTGGATGCGATCCTTCAGAACAGAGAAGGCGTAGAGAGGTTAAGTATAAAGACGATACAAAAATAACGGTTGATACTAAGTTTAGTTTTGATAAGAGAAACTTTCTGGCACGTGGTGGGGAATTATACTATCTCCATGTTCTCCAGGGGTTGAAAAAACATCCAGAAAAAAAGGAGATATTAGAGAAACTATTAAAAAATCTTGCTATAGATCAGTGTAAAAAAATTTCAGATATGGCCTCATTTGTTCAGAACTCGTGGGAAGAGGAGATGGGATTTGACAAAAATAGTCTGATGCAACAGTTAAATCTGTCATACATCCCGGAAACGGCATATATTGGATGTGAAGAAAACAGCCTAATTGAATTGGCAAATTATTTGTCGTGCAAAATGCATCCAATTAATAAAGTTGATATTTTGGCTAAGGGTGTTATGTTTCAAATCTTAAGAATGATGGGATACGGTGTTGCTAACTATTTAGGAGTAGAACCCAAAAAGTGGATAGTTGACATGAGAAGTGGTGTTACGAATGATAATGTAAAAAAATTATCTTCCGAATCGTTTCGCATGGTAGAAGATGATTACATGACTGCTCTTAATAGGATTGCTACAGGGTTTGGTTTATCCGAAGATGAATGTATGGATGTAGTAAGAAAGGCGAAAAAGGATTCTTTGGATATTTTCAGGGCAAAAGGTAAAGAATTGCAGTGTATCATTCCTATGAAGGGGCCATTTGAACGTTTTAGTCTGTCGGAAGATGTGATAAGATTCCTGGTTTTGGCTTTAGTAGCACCGCAAGAAAAGATGACACTAAATATGTTTTTAGAAAAGTTGTATAGACACTACAACATTGTTATTGGTCCGAACGAGTATAAGAAAATGATTGGTGAAGATAAGGCGATGAACGAAACGCTAGCTAATAGCTTTGCGGAGAATGTGATTGCATTTCAAAGCTTTTTAAAGGCAACGGGCTTTTTAAGAGAACTATCAGATGCCACTTCAATAGTTGTTAATCCATATATGAGTATTTTGGAGGAGGGTGAAAAATGAAATACATTATAGAAAACATATCTAAGAACATTGTTGAAAACTCCCCCATATCACTTGGAGAAGCGCTTATTCGTGTTGATGGTTTTGAAAGTATTGAAATATACGAAGCAGTTGCCGATTTAGTGGCTAAAAGCCTTAAAGCTAAGGGTCTATCTGTAGTTATTAAACTCTCACGTAATAAATGGAACGAGTTAAAGGCTGCGTCAACAAATACTTCATGTGTTCAAAGAATGGAACAGATGGGATGGGTTGCTGACAACCCTTTAACGTTCTATCGTAATTTACATGAGAGTAACGTTCTTTTACTTATGGGAACAGAAGCTGAAGAAGATAAGGGTGGCTTACTAAATATTTATACGATTACACCAGATACTCTTGTTAAAGACTTAAATAAAGATTACTCAAAAGTTTTTAAGAATTCTTTTGAATTTGGCAATAATGAAAAAGATGTAATTAATAAATTATATGGAGATTTATTTGAATATGTTCCAGTTGATGTATGTAAGTTGAGTATAACAGCTGATGACTGGGCAAATAAGATTTCCACAATTAAAGACTTTATAGAATTATTCTTTTATAATCTTCCGTTGTGGGGATTACCATATAAAAAAGAAAATCTACCTTCATCAAATGAGGTGCTTAAGAAAAAGAATATTGTTAAGTTAGAGCATGATTTTATTAGTCGTCAGCTTTTTAAACGTCTTTCTAAACCGCAGTATAAGAAATACCAACAGCAAATCGAAAAATATGCAGCGATGAATAAAGAATATGATTCGAAATGGGAAGGTTGGCTTAAACAGGAAATCAAGAGTTATGAAGATTTCGCACGTGTTTTGAAGGAATTTATTCGCGGTGAAGACATACAGATAAATAAGGAATTATTGATACATACAGATTTTTGTGTTGTTGAGGCGGTACTTGATATAAAGCCAGATAAGCCTGAAGATAAACACAAGATAATTATACCTGTTGTTACGGGAGACCCCTTAGAGGCTTTTACCTCTGCACTATTGTTTTCGTTGAGTCCTGCACGAGGATATGAGAAAAAGACAACAGAAGTTTCTTTTGAATTAATCCAGGCTGAAATTGTATCAATGTATTCTGATACAGAAGGTGATGAAGAAAAACAACAACTTCTTGATACTTGGAAGGTAATTTGCCGACATACAAATGGTGTTATTGAATATATGAACCAGCGTATGTGGACGATTGATGAGAACGAAGTCGAGTTAACATGTGCTCCAGAACAAGTTTTTTTACCGGCGAATGCAAAATATTATATCGATAAGGGTATTATAAAGAGTGCTAATTCGAATAAAACTATTAATGTTATTTCATTCAAGATAATCTGCAAGGATGAAAATGGAGAAGAAATCGAAGAACTAGAAAAAGAATATCAATGGCGTTTTACTAACACAAGTAGCTGGCTTCATAATTTTGCAGACATTTGTGAGATTAAGGCTATAAACGAGGGGAGTACAAATTACATTCCCGTGGCAATATTAAAGAAGATTACAGCACTACTGTTTGTAAAAAGTGAAGAGGAATTCTTTGATCTGTATGACGAAAGTGATGTTAAATTTGACTTGAACCTTACAGATTATATAGATAGTAAATGTATAGGTGATGCTAAAATTATCTCTGCCAAATTTGATGCACTTGGCAAAAAGTTTGTTGAATTTGTTAAATGTATTGCTGATTATGGGTTTTATGGATGTTTAGGAAAAGCTGATTCTGAAATAGTTTCTCTTGTACAAGAGTATCAAAATCTCGGCGATTATTTAATTAAGAATTCCTTGCCTGAAAATCTTCGTTGGATATTAGATGCTTTTATTCATGCATTTAATATTGAAGGTGATGAAGATATTGTTTCAGGTAATAAAGATGCGAAGTGTTGTGTGGTACCGGCGTGGCACCCGGCAGCTCTGGAAAAACTTAGCGATCAGAAGATTTTTTTCCTTGATGGATGTCAGGAATGGTGGAATTCTCACGAAAATACAGATAGGATTACAGGAAAAGATATAGCAGAAACAGTTGAAAACCTGATGCAGATGGGAATGATACAAAGCGCGTTGGATATTTTCCCATCATATGGACAGGCTTATTTTGGTGCGACAAATTCATTTGGAGCTTTTTCAGCATATGGTAGAAATGATATCGAGAATAATAGCAGACTAAAGGACATGATTCATAAAGATGCTATTTATGATGATGATTTTGATACCAAAGAAAATATTCGCATGAATGATAATGCGAAAATGATATATAGTGTTATTGCTGATTATACAAAGGCGTTTCCTAATGCATATAGCAATCTGAGCATTGTCTTTGTTAATCCATCTGAATTACAACCTATAATTGCTGCTATATATAAGTTTATTGATGAAACTAGGAAGAAGTTTGAAGATAAGCAAATAAATATCAGTATAAAGGTTTTAGTCAAACCTGAGAATAAGGGTGGTAGGAATTATCTAGCTTACTGGATGGATGAAAGTTTTTCTCAGGATTCAAATGTAAACATTCATACTTATTTGAATGAGTGGGTAAATAAATCAGATTTAGATAAGATTCTCAATGGAAATAACGATATTGCATTTGTAATGGATTTGCTCAAAGTAAATAACTATGGTTTTACTAAAGAGAGCGGTGACCTAAAGTTTGATTTGAGTCAGTGCCGCTTTCCCATAGTATTTAAGCCTTCACCAGTATCGGATACTTCGAGTAAGACTAAAAGAAGAATTGAATTATCTCAACCACAATTTAGAACATCATATGCACATACACAAGTTGTACGGTACAGAAATAATTATGAGACGCTTCCAGACGGAAAGTATATTGCTATAAGGGAAGTGAGTATAGATGATGAGGCTCAAGATATAGTATACTCATTACATGAAAAAGCTTATTGGGTTGTATGCGTCGATAGTGGTATGGATGGAGCATTACTCCGAAATAATGATAATTATAAGACTGACTATTCAATTATCGGGTTTAGCACAGGAAAAGGAGCTTATGGTCAGTATAATTTAACTGTGACTGCACGAAAATCCATATTAAACACAATTCAGAAAAAACTTGAAGCACGACTTTATCAATTATTTCATTGGGATAGTAATAAGATACAGAATGCAGCTGATCTTTGTATTGGTGAAGCTAGTGGGTTAGACGGCATTAGTTTATTATCTGCAATAAACCAGAAGGATAGAAATATTAATGAGTTTATGGCATATGTACTTACCTCTCTGATTGAAAAAGAAACTCAGGGAAAGTCTGCTCTTAAAATAGTAGTACATCTTGATTCCTATAAGCATTGGTTTGGTAATGAAATTGATATTTATGATAGTGATAATTCTAAGTCTCGACCAGATTTCTTGGTTTTAGAGGCAAATTTATCAGATAAGGATATTTTGCAACTTAAAGCTACTGTTGTCGAGTGCAAGATTGCGAGCCTTTCATTTGCATCAGGACATAAAGAAAAGGCACTTAAGCAAGTAAAACATGGTATTAGTGTACTTTCAAGTATTTTTAGCCCCAAATCCACGTCGATTAAGCGAAGGTATTGGTATGCTCAGTTATATCGTGCGCTTGCATTCTCACAAGTAACATTTAGCGATAATTCAGCTCAGTTTGCAGAAATGTCATCAAAGCTTAGATCAATTCTTGATGGTAATTTTGAAATAGAATGGGCTGGTAAAGTATTAGGCTTCTGGATTGACTCAAATGGAGAAATTGAAAAGATAAACGATTCAGATGATAGTAGGATAAAAGTTTATGATATTCCACAACAGCGGATTCAGCGATTGCTTTTGCAGAGTTCAGAAGATGTAGAATATGTTCCTAATAATTTTGCTTTACTATTTGATGAGGATGGAAAAAATAGGCTTATAGCTTACCATGAAAAGGAGATGGAGTTAGAAGTACAATCATCTACACGGAAAACACAGGTCCTTGAGAAAAACGAAAATGATGGGTCCGAAATGAAAGGAAAGGATGAGGAAGTTTCCAAAGAATATAAAAACGAAAACGACACGGAACATGTTAATAAATCTCAGTATGATTACAGCGCGTCAAGGAATGCTGTAACTAAAACTGATGAAAACAATTCTAATGAAGAAACGATTACTACTAGAGACGATAAGAAAGATAATTATGTAAAACTTGAAGATGTTAGGGTATTAATTGGTAACAATAAATTGAACGAAAATGTTTATTGGGAATTTGGTCATCCACAACTTGCTAACAGACATATGCTTATAACGGGTACTTCTGGTCAAGGTAAAACCTATAGCATTCAGACAATGCTATACGAGTTATCTAAAGATAACGTGTCATCGGTTATTTTTGATTACACAGAAGGATTTCGACTTGATCAGCTTGAAAAAGAATTTATTTCGAAAATGGGAGATAGAATTTCTCAACATATTGTAAAACTTCAAGGTGTCCCTATTAACCCGTTTAAGCAACATGAAATAGATATTGCTGGTATGAAAATGAAGGAACCAGCATCCGATGTTGCTGCAAGATTTGCTAATATATTAATACATGTATATGGGTTTGGAGATCAACAGTTTTCAGCTATTTTCGAGGCTACAAGACTTGGAATTGAAAAGTATGGTGATTCCATGAATATGCAACACTTTCAAGAAGAATTAGAAGAGCAAAAAAGTAAAAATAAATCTGCGCAGACAGTTCTGTCAAAGATGGCTCCATTTTTCTGGAGTATAAGCTTTGACCAGAAAAACGAGTTTGACTGGGGTGAAATCTTGTATTCTAGTGATGCGGTTACAAAAATATTTCAGCTTACGCTCATTGATAGAGAAATGCAGGTTATTATTACAGAGTTAATGCTTTGGGATGCCTGGTACTATACTAAGAAAGTAGGAAGCAAGGAAAAACCATTTGTAGTAGTCCTTGACGAGGCACAGAACTTATCTCATAAGGCAAATTCGCCAAGTGCTGCAATATTGACTGAGGGAAGAAAATTTGGGTGGTCAGCTTGGTTTGCTACACAGTCTTTAAAAATCTTGGCAGATGATGAAGTGGTAAGATTATTGCAAGCTGCTTTTAAACTGTATTTTAAACCTACGGACGATGAGGTTATAAAAATGGCCAAGCAGCTGGATCCCAGTGATGGAAGTACGTGGTTAAATGCTTTGAAAACATTAAAGAAAGGGCAGTGTATTGTAGTAGGAGAACGTATGAAGGATGATGGTAAATTCGGTCAGACAAGACCTACTATAACAAATGTTACCTCATTTAAGGAGAGAGTGTGATATGGCTGTGCAGGGTAATATAAATTTTCATTTGACGTTTAAACCAGAGATTCAGTATATCTCTAGTATTATATCCATTGCGGATGGGGTTACCGCTTATGATGTAAAGGAAATATCAAATATGACGGGAATCCCCAACGGTAAGAACAGTGGAAAAGTTGAGCCGCATATCCAATACAGTAGATATATGGGGTTGATTGAGTATCAGAAAAAAGATGGGAAATACGTCCTTAGCTTAACACCACTTGGAAAAGTGGTGTTAAGAGAGGATCCTGGTTTGCAAGAAGATTTATCGCTGCTCCTTTGCCATGCTATGATTTGTCGTGAAGTTAATGGTGCTGATGTGTGGAGCGAATGTTTTATAAATATTTTACCGAAGTATAAAAACGGAATAAGAAAAGAAATGCTCTTAAAAGAATTGGAGGTCGTTTTCCCGGGTAAGATAAATACAAAAAATCTAGCTCCGTTTTTTGGATCATATGGTGACATGTTTAGCACTTTAAACATACTGAACGAAAACAGTGACGTTGTTTCTCTGGTTTCATGTTCGATAAAAAAAGAATACATCTATCTCTATGCACTGGTTTTGTGGATAGTATGGGAAGAGAAGTATCCTTATCAGGAGGAAATAAGTTCAACACAGTTAGAAATGCTAAGTTTTAGTAAAATCTTTGGATGGACAGCTGAACAAGAGTATCAGGTTTTAGAACAACTCTCGGACCGAGAAATCTTAAGATTAAATCGGCAACTTATGCCTTATACTATTTTGAGACTTATATCAAAAGATAATCTGTTAAATAAGTTATATAGTGAACTTTGTTAGGAGAATTCATATGGAATTAGGTCAAATTCTTGAATTTAAAAAAGATTTATATTTTGAGGGTGCTGTTCAGGCAGATTGGTTTTATAGCAAAGATAAAGCATCTAAGGTTGCAGAGAATTTCGTATTTCATGGTAAAACATATTATGGAGTGGATGAGCAGGGAATAGGTGCAAAAAAGAGAATAGACACAATCAGTCTAGTAAAGGATCTTGTTGAAAAACTTAATGATGATAGATCGAATGCTCTTTCTCTAGCTATTGCTGACTATGGAACTGGAAAATCGCATTTGGCAGTAACGCTTGCACAAATCTTTTCTGGTTCAAACTACATGCCTGATTCCTATGAAAAAATAATAAAAAATATAGCCGTAATAGATAAAGAATCTGCTGATATTATAAGAGAAAATACAAAAGGCAAAAACTTTGTAATGGTTCTTAATGGAATGAGGGATTTCAATTTGCATTCTGAAATTCTTCGTGCAGCACAAAGAAGTATGAAGTTATATGGGTTGTCGGATGATTGCTTGAGAAAATTAAATAGAGCAGTTCAGACTGCAGAACTGTTTTTTGAACGTAATATTATTTCGTCGTTTGAACTGTTTTATAAAGCTTCTCAAAAACATGGGTGGTCATATAGTGAAAATGAACTCGCTGACAGAATTCGTGAACGCCTTATGACTGATGAGGAGGCTTTTGAGATAGTTAATGAGGTATATTCTCAGATTAATGGACAAGAGATTAGATGGGATGAAGGTCTTTCTGCATCAAGTATTTTAGAGATGTTAATTTCGGAATACTGTGGTATGAATGGGATTTTTGATCACATTATAATCCTTTTTGATGAATTTGGCAGATATTTAGAATATGCATCTGGTGTGAATGCTGCTAAATCTGGAGAATCCGGTTTACAACAGATTTATGAATTAACTCAGAAGACACAGAATGTTGAAGGTTATCTTCATGTTGTTAATTTTATTCAGTCAGATATAAAAACATATCTGCAGCGAGTTGATCAAACAAAGAATATTAGCCGTTATATAGGGAGATTTGATGAATCAGAAAAGTATTACATTTCCTCAAATCTTGAGACTGTTTTTGCTAATTTGATTCAGAGAAAAGATAAGGATGCTTTTAAAGAAATCATTGTCAGATGGTTAAATGATAATGAAGATGATTGGAAGTCTTTATTTGAAATGATGAATCGGTGGCTTTCTACTAAGGGAATGTGGAAAGATTATAAATTATTCAGAAAGGTTGCTATTGAGGGTATTTATCCTATGCACCCTATAGCTACTTATATGTTAACTAACCTTTCAGATTATTTACAGAATAGATCTTCATTGACACTTATAAGCAGATATTTAGATGATTATTATAATGTTGATATCGATACTCATCCTATGATTATGCCTGAAATGTTAATCTCTGGTGATTTATATACTGAGATGCTTTCAGCAGAGCAAGAAGGCAGGCAAAAAACTCAGCAGTGTATAAAATATGATGCCGTAATAAGTAAAATTGGAGATAAACTATCAGATAAATCATTAGCAGTACTAAGATCAAATCTGATTTTAAGAATATTAAGATTTAAAACTTCAAGTTATGAGGATGCAAAAATCGCTTTATCAGTATGTTCTGGCTTAAATATTGATGAGATTAATGAGTCGTTAAGATGGCTTGAAAATGAGTATGCGGTATTAGAATTCGATGATCATGCGTGTGTTTTCGATTTTACAGAAGAATCTAATGGTGCACATGATTTTAAAATTGCCAAAAAAAGGTTGATGGCGAATGCGACCATTAATCCGTCATATATTGCAGAGGTGAAAATAAAGACTTTAGCTGGAATATTGGAACCTCAAACAACTAATTTTGGAACGCTTCATAAGATAACTACAAATGAGTGGCAGTTTATTCAGGATATGTATCCAATTGAGGACTTTTCTCTTAGCAAGGCGAACGGGTATATTAATGAGTGGGAGCAATCCGTTGGTTCAACAACTCCCAAGGGAAGACTGTTGTGGTTATATATTAATAAAGACACAACACCTAATTCTATATCAACTACACAGAGCATTACGGAAGTATTTAGTGGAAAGCCTATAGTTGTGATGCTTTTGAATGATACCGAAAATCGGTTTTATGATACTCTTATTGAATACTCAGTATTAGATTCTATGGATGATTCCATAAGGAAAAAGTATGAAAGACACTTTGCTGAAGATTTTTCAAGAGTTGAAAATAATTTAAAGGATGAGATAGACGAGCTTAAAAAGAAAAGAATACGAGTCCTTCCGGATAAGATTGAAGGTGTTGAAAGAATGCCTTTGTTTTTGACCAGAGTATTTGAAGAGATATATCCGGATGTAGTTCCGTTTTTCTTTGATAATTTTGTTACAAAGGCAAATAATATAAGTAATAAAGCTAGTGGTTTTTATTGTTCATTTTTAAAAATGTTTCTTTCAAATACAGTAAGTGAAGCTACTATTCATAATTTTGTTGTAGAGATGAGAAACAGAGTTGAATCATTATTTTTTGTTACATCTGCAACTTCATGGAAATGTATTAATGAACAGTATAAGGTTATGCCTCCACAGGAAAAACACGCTAATGCTGTATATGAGGAGATAACTCATAAATTCAGTGCCGAAAAAGAAATCACCTGTAAATATATATATGATACATATTGTAAGCCGCCTTATGGAATGAGTGAGGATGTGGTTACAATGATGATAGCTGTTGTTTGTGCAAATTTAAGTTATTGCATTAGGATTCGTCATGCCGAACTAAAGAATATAAATATATGGAAAGATGAAATAATCACAAATAATGATAAGAAAATAGATCTCAAGGCTATAAAGGAATCAACGCTAATTTATGTTGATGCGGGTGCCGTAATTGGTAAATACACTCGTTTTTTTGATTTGATAAAAAACAATAATAAGATTACAGAGGTTTTTGCTCTTGAGAAAAGATTAAATGATATGGTCTCTGTTGATGAAGTGCCGGAAGAACTAGAACAAGCTTACTTGCTTGCAAGAAAAACGCTTGAATCCGGTAAAAAAGCTAAAAACCAATGGAATAAACTTACTGGGGAGATAGAAGAAAAATTTGAAGATGCACAAGATAAAAATGAAATTTATAATGCTTTAGTAGCATTGGAAAAAATTAACGAATTTTCTATCAGTGAAGTATTTACGGATAATGGGTACGCTATCGATGATGAATCTAAAGCCTATTTGACTGGGTTGAAGAATAATATCTCTAAATTTATTGATGATACTATAGATGCTCATATTGCTTCTATGAATTGTGCTTCGATAGATAGACTTATTGTGTTTAGAAACCATCAGAACAAGATTCAGGAAAAACTTGAAGGCTTGGGTTTTTCAGCATATGCAAAACGTGTTAAAGAAAAAAAAGAGAAAGAACTAAATAATATTGAGGAAATAAAGTCAAGACAAGAATTAAGGGAAGATTATCAGAAATATATTGATGAGAGTAGTGTAGACAAATACACAACTTATGTTCAGATATGCTCTTGGATAAAAGCTGGAAAGGATTTACAGGAACGAGTTAGGAAATATCTTTCATCATTAGGTAAAGATGGTCCTATCATAAAAGAATCTCTTGATAAAAGAATGACGAATCTTGAGAAGATAAGAGATAGAATAAATAAGGATATTTCTGATATTTGGGATGATTTATATGAAATAAAAACATCTGAAGATGTATCCGATTTAATTGAGCGTATATCAATTGTATTACAAAAGGGTATAGGCCAGTCAGATCAAGAGGGATTATCTGAACTAAAGGATAATCTACAACTGTTTGTTGAAGATATTGACTCAATACGTGATTCGATTCATTCGAGAAAAGAATTTTTGAAGATATCAGAAGAAATAAAAACAAAATATGAAAATTCTGATTTTGATTTTGAGGTTCTCGAGATAATTGACGCAGTTATAAAAGAAAATGCCTCAAAGTTAGATCAAAAAGAAGAAGAATGGAAAAAGGCAAATTTATCGTTGGGAAAAAAGTCAAGAGAAGAAATACACAGGTGGAAGCAAAAAACACAATTCCTTCCTGAATTTTTATCAGAGGAAACAATAAAACAGATTTCAGCTTTGAACAATGAAGCAGATGAAATAATCAGTGAAGGAAAAATCGAAGATGTTATATTTTATTTTGAAAAACTTGATGCTAAAGAAAGAAAGCATTGTTTAGAAAAAATTAAAAATTTAACTGAAATCAAGAATGAAGAATAAATTATACTCAATCTAATAGTGGGATTTATAATCAATGTTTGTGTATTATCTATTTTTATGATATAATAAAAAACCTCCTTTTAACAGTATTAACTTTATTCTAGTTGGATTTCCTTTTTTGTATGTGATTTACTTAAAAAGGAGAAACAGGATGAAAAAAAACAGGGAAGTGACCATTTTGCGGTCCACCAGATTCGAACTAAATAGAATGATTCCTTCACTTACACTTGAAGGAATCTGGCTGAAAGAATATGGATTTAGACCTGGGGACAGAGTAGAAGTCCGTGATTGTAGTAGTGGCATTCTTTTAGTTCGGAAAATTGGTTCTGCGATTGATGAGCAGTAACTAAAGTTCAAAGGCTTTCTTTATCAGAAGGCCTTTGTTTTTTTGTCTTAAACCTACACAAACATCTCAAACATCTCAAATATCTCAAATATCTCTCTTGCTAGGGGTTTTTATAGTACAGGTACCTATGATATACTGTGGTCAGTGACAGAGACAGATAATCAGTTTTTTCACCGAAAAAGGAGGTTTGAGACTATGAAATACAATATTTGGAGACAGTGTGGAAGTAAGAGAAGATACAGAGATGAACATACCGCTAATCATTTCAGGAAAATGTTTGAGAAAGAACGTGGCAAGAAGCTGGATTACTACTGGTGCGAATATTGCAGAGGTTATCATCTGACCAGTAAAGAGAGTTACCTGGCGTTTTATTATCCGGAGTTTGCAGTAGCAGCTCAGTAAAAGAAGAAGCCGGATTAAAAAATACAAGAAGGGCACTAATGCATAGAAAGGATTACTTATGAAAAAGGATATAATAGATGCTACCAATTCAGCCATCAAATATAATAACAAGTTTAATGAACTTACCAGAAGTCTTATCAAAAGTTTACCGGAGATAAAGGACAGGGAAAATGTTGTCTTTTCGCCGCTGTCAGTTATCATGCTTTTGGGCATCGTTAATGAGTCAGTTGGAGGAAAAAACAGAGATGAAATTATGAAGGTGCTTGGAGAAAAGTACTCATACGAGAATCTTAGGTCTATCCTTTGCGATATGCAGACATTATTTTCTTCCGACGAGAAGCTTACATCTTCGAATGCGGTATGTCTTAAGGAGGAGATTCTTAAGTCTGTAAATCCCACTTATGCGAAAAAGCTCGAGGATTTCGGAGGAAAACTGTTTGCTACAAAGGATATAGTGAAGGAAGTTAATGCATGGGTCAGGGAAAAGACCAGGGGTATGATCACGGATGTGGCAAACGATTCTATGAAGGAAATGTTAGCTTGTCTTCTTAATGCAGTTGTTTTTGATGCTGAATGGATGGAGGAATATGAAGACTCGGATATTGACGAGGAAGTTTTCAATAACGCAGATGGGACTACCAGTAATGTCCAAATGATGTACAGCACCGAATATTCGTACCTTGAGGACGGTTACTTCAGAGGCTTTGCAAAAATGTATAAAGATGGAGAGTACTCATTTGTAGCTCTCTTGCCGAAGAAAAAGGTGCCGACGTTTATTAATCGTAGCTTAGACAAGCTTGATATTCCTAATCTTTTAAAGACTTCAAAGTATATCAAAACCTTCGTAACCATGCCTGAATTTACCTGTGATTATGGAACGGATCTTACGGGATTGTTCAAGGATATGGGAATCAATACTGCATTCTCAGCCGAAGCTGATTTTACTCCGTTAACAAATGAGTGGGTGAAGTTAGATTCGATTATCCATAAGGCACATATCGAAGTGGATAGAAAAGGAACCAGGGCAGCGGCAGTAACAATGGGTATAGTATGTGCAGGGTGTGTTCCTATGGAGGAAGAGTATAAAACCATAATACTTGACAGAACTTTCATATATGCGATCGTACATAACGAAACTAAGCTGCCGGTATTTGTAGGAATGATGAATCATGCGTAAGGAGGAGAATAAACATGTCTGTAGTAATGGATATTTATAGTTTGATAAAGGACTTGATGGGAAAAGCGGAGAATGCTAAAGATGACAAGTTAATTAGCAGTCTAATCGATATTAAGAAGCAAGTGAATGAACTGGATGATGAAAATCAACAGTTAAGGAGATTGTTGGATATTAGGGATAAAATGATATATGACGATGACGCACAATCGTTTACGTTGTCCGATAAGCCTGATGTACATTATTGTTCAGTTTGCTATGGCCATGATGGAAAAATGATCCCTATGGCTAATAACAAAGAGAGAGGCTACTTGTGTAGAATATGCGAAGAAGTTTGGATGAGAGGTATTCCAAGACAATAATATGGTGGGATATACTTAAACCAGGCATGAGATTAATATAGTATTTTTATAGATTTTATGCTATATTTGTATTGTAATTATTCTCCTTAAAGAAGAGTTGGAGGCAATGAATATTGATATGTCAAATATAGAAGAGTTCAGCTATTTATGGGATGAATCACAATCTGGATGGGTCGCGTTAAAAGATGTATATGAAAATACCATATTCAATAATGAGACGAAAAGTGTTCTCCTTGTTGAAGATGAGGATCTAAATAACCGGTTAGCAGCTATGATGATCATGAATAACTGTGAGGTTATTAGCGAGAATAACGAGATAGATAAGATTTTGAAAGACAGGAGCTAAGTATTATGAGTGAAGATAACAAAAATATAATTGATATAGCATCTAAAAGAAATTCTAAGGAAAAGATTCATTTTGGACCTGATGAGCTTGAAAAGTTAGTCAGGTTTGAGTGGAATCAGGATTACTTTAATGAAGATAATAGTACTGATGATCTATATGAAAGGCTGGTTATATCCGGAACGTATAGACCGACTTATCATGATCTTGTTACAGCTTGCAGAAATATGCTTGATAAAGAGATTGATTATGACGGATATCTTATATGGCAATACCTGGTGTTCGATGAGATAGCTGAGTATTATGGGGGCTGGGAACAGGGCAGTGTTGATAACGCTTTCTGGCCTAAGAACGAGGATGATTTACTCAGAGCTATGAAAATGATCCTTGATGACATCAGTTTTAATGATGAATCCGATGATGTTGACGGTGATGTGATCAAAGGACTTAACGAGGTTATTCAGGAAACGGAAAACTTTGAGTATAACAAAGAACATGATATGCTCGAATGGAAGCTTTCCGAGTATCAGATTGGACAGATCCTTGAGAACTTCGTGGATAAATCAGATAAGGTGCCCAGTTCTAGAAAAGAGCTGTTTCGAAGGGTAGTTGAGAACGAGTGTGAAAGGGAAAATACTCAAGCACTGTATATTAAAGGTTATGGCTGCTATGGTGGGGATGAGATATTTGAATGTGACTGGGAAGAATCGAGAAAACTGATCACCAGGCTTTTTGAACTCACAGAGGAACCGCTGTATGCTAATACACTTGGATACATATATTATTACGGAAGATGTAACGGGGGAGTACCGGAATATGAAAAAGCATTCCAGTATTTTTCAGTAGGTGCAGTACATGGTCTGCTTGAATCCGTGTATAAACAGGCGGACATGTTTTTGACTGGTAAAGGGTGTATAAAAGCTCCAAAGACAGCTGAGCTTATAATTTGGAATCTTTATAAGGAAGTTAGAACTAGGTTCTGTCATGGGGAGGATGCAAAGTTTGCAGACATCGCATTGAGAATGGCGGCAGCAGATGAAAGACATGGGGATTTTGAAGCAGCTTATGCATATTATCTTGAAGCTGATTGCGCTATAAAGAAACGTTTGCAGAAGAGCACTTTTTTCGGGGATAAAACCGTTCAGGATAAGATCACAAAAAGCATAAACGAAGTGAAGAGCAAGCTGCCCGCTGATTACTTTGCGGATGAGATAGTAAAAGAGTATCCATTTTGGATAGGTGCAATGCTTTATGATAAGTGTTTGTCTAAGATGGAGATTGCACAGGTTGCGGATAATCGTTATAAGATCAGAGTTGAACGTGAGAAGAAAGACCACCCTGGTAAAGCTCTGGTAGTTATCCCGGAACTTGAGACGGCACTGCTCACAAGAATTATCGAATCAGAATTTATAACAGATGTGCCCGTAGAGTATAAGAAGAGTAAAGGGGAAGCTATTTACATCGATAATATCGAATATGATTTAGATGACGATGGCGCTGAAATGATTATGCTTCGCAAGGGTGACGAGCTAAGAGTGGTTATCAGAAAGGCAAAGTTCATTCTTAATAAGCAGGATTTGAAAAAGAAATGAAGGAGTTTATTATCGGGAGTACATACTTAATGTTACAAAGCTTTAATTGATTCAAAGAAAATCTAGAAATGGGGAGATTATGATAAATGACAGAAGGCGATTTTGTGAAGAAGAAGGAACTGTTCCTGGAACAGAAGAAGACACTTGATACGTTTTTAAAGACCGGAGCCATTAGCCAGATACAGTATGACAAATCCTATGGTGATTTGGTCAAGAAGATGGGAATGGAAAGTGTAGCGGAAGAATTGAAGTAATAGAGGAGCGGACTATGTGGCCTTACGATGATCATGACGAGAATGAATATTATGAGGTTATAGCTTTTGTGGAGGAATATGCCCAGTCTTTGGGTGCTGAGTATATCTGCACAAAAGAAGAGACTTTTACGACGTATTCGGGCAATAGACTTATTAAAGAAACGCTTGATATGAATATATACAAATATGGCGAGGAGTATTTCTGGGTTGAGCATCATTATACACCCGGTTGTCCATTTATTGTCTTTTCGTTCGGAGATTCGATAGATAGTGTCGGAAACGATGATGCAGAGCCGTTCCCTTATAATCTGGATGAAGAAGAACTTAAGGCTGAGGTAAGGTATTCAATGGGGATAGAAGATGATTGAATATAAGACTATTATAAATGGGATAGAAGTAAATGCATCTTACAGTGATGAAGAAGTAAATGGTATATTTATCCCAATTCTTAAGAAATTGACTGCACTGCAGAAGACAGAGGACTGGCGGATACTTGTCATGCTAGCGGCCCCTCCGGGTACCGGGAAGAGTACACTCGTCGATTTTCTTGAAAAGCTTTCAGCAGAGACAGAAGGGATAAGCAGGATACAGGCTATCGGTATGGATGGTTTTCACAGAAGACAGGAATATCTGGTCAGTCATTATACATACAGAGATGGTAAGCGGATTCCTATGGTGGACATCAAGGGCGCTCCTATAACTTTTGATATCGATAAGCTTAAGGAAAATGTGAAAAAGATCACTCTGGGCGGGAGATTCGGATGGCCTGGATACGACAGGCTTTTACATAATCCGGTTGAAGATGCGGTTTTTATTGAGAGTGATATTATACTGCTTGAGGGTAATTACTTACTCCTCAATGAAGATGGATGGCGTGATCTTTCAAAGTATGCAGATTTTACAATATCTATAAAGGTTTCAGAAGATATGCTACGCAGTAGGTTGATAGACAGAAAGATAAAGAGCGGAGCTTCAGCAGAGAAGGCAGCTGCATTTGTGGACTTTAGTGATATGTACAATGTACGAATATGCCTTGAGAATACCATGAAAGCGAATCTTGAACTTGTAGTAGATGGTAATGGTAAATTTTCTGTAAATAGAGATAAGCGTCAAGATTAAGTTATCATATCTATAAATATAGCTTGACATAATTCTATTTATAGTATATACTATATGACATAAAAAATATATAAGCAAAACATTCGAAAGAGTGTGACGCAAAGCTATAGGGACTAAAAGAATTACAAGGATGTGTTCAGATGTCAGCCAGTTGCTATTTTATTGAGTGATAATGAAGCATCGTGTTTTTAATACGGTGCTTTTTGTGTTTTTGAGGAGGTTTTTTAATGAATGGATATATGACTTTGAAGGAAGCTAGCCAAAAGTGGGGCTTAAGTGTTAGATGGATTAATGCTATATGTTCACAAAACAGGATACCAGGTGCAGAGCGTATGGGTAGAATGTGGATAATTCCGGAAGATGCTGAATGTCCTACCGATAGACGTATAAAAAATGGTAAATATATTGATTGGCGAGAAAAATATTGTAAAAATAAGAAGAATTAAAATGTCTATAGAAAAATTTAGTAAAAATGTTAAGTGAGATATAAAATATCTTTATATAAAAGTAGAACGAAATGGTTCTGAAAAGACATCGTAGAGATTTTTTAGGAGGAAAAAGGTGAAAATGAAAAAAGTAGTTATTTGTAGTGTTCCTATGAAAGAGAAAGTTCCTAGTGTTGTTTATTCTAGCGATGATCAATCGCTACCGGTATTGGAACGTCCGTTTAAGCATCCTATAAATGCATTTCTGTCTAAGACATTAACCCATAATGATGAATTGAAAGTTATTCTTCTGATAAAGAAAGATATAAATAATTACTATATAAAGAATACCGAGTATTGTAAAAAAGAGTTTTTAGATACCTGCATATATACAGGTGCAACGATAGATTTTTCAATTATAGATACTGATTTTAGTGAAGAAAGAGAAATACATGAGCAGCTCATGGGGAAACTGGTTGATGAGATAGATATAGGTGCACATATTTTAGCGGACATAACATACGGGCCTAAGGATATACCTATTATTATCTTTTCAGCTTTATCATTTGCAGAGAAGTTCTTAAGATGTGAAGTAGATAATATTGTATATGGAAAAGCCGATTTTATCGCTGATAAAGTGGAAAATGCAAAGATTTGTGATATGGTTCCACTATATTATTTGAGTTCCGTGACTAATACGATTAAGTGCGATGAACCAGAAAAAGCAAGAAAGATGCTGAAGTCCTTACTTTCACTATAAGGAGGAGAATACAGTGAAAAACGATAAGGCTGAATATGAGAAGTTAATCGATTCTTCAATACTATTCTCCCTAAATAGAGAGAAGGAGCCCAATGCATATAAGAAAGAAGCTTTTAAGATGGTGGAGTACCTTTATTGCTATCTAATGGCGATTAATAGTTTAAAATATGAACCATATGGGGTGGAAATTGTTGAGACTGCAAACCATTGTATTACAAACTATAAACCTGAAGCAGGTAGGTTTTTAAATTATTTTACTGCTTCTTGGAAACAGATGTATGGGCATCTGGCAGGTAAAGAATTGGTTAAAGAAACTTTTAAGGGTATACATTTTACTGAAGAAGAAGAAAGAAATTTTAGAAAGTACATGAAGCTGGCTCAAAATATGGGGATAAACACAGAATCCATAGAGTTTGATGAAAAAGTAGCTGAAGCCATGGGAATAAGTGCCAAGGAGATTATTAACCTTCGGAACATGATTAGTTGTAAGCCTACATCAGTTATTTATGTAAATGAAGAAGGTGAAGAATATAGTTTGTTAGACCAAATTGATAGTGGAAAATATTCAGATGAAGATATTATTCACTTTGAAGCGGCTAAAGAGATTATAGATAATCTGGAAACAACATATGATCGGCTTCAAGAACGACAGAAACCTATGCTTGCAGTGCTTATAACGTCTAAAATAGCTCTTTGGGCAAATGAAGATGCAAGAGTGATAGACTATATCAGCAAAAAAGCTTTTTTTGATAAAGAAATGTTTGAAGAATCTATAAATCGTAGAGAGCAAATTCAAGCAAAAGAGATAGCAGAACGTTTTAAAGTTGAAGAGGCGAGTATAAGTCGTACGTGGAAGAATTTTAAAACTAAAATTATATCAATGAGAGGAGAAAAGTGAAATGGGATTAAATAATTTCACAATTACAAAGGAAAGAGCATTACCAATATTTGTACTTGCGGATACAAGCGGAAGCATGGCTGGAGAAAAAATCCAAGCTGTTAACAAAGCAATTATCGATATGATTTCGGTATTAAGAAATGTAGATGATATCAGAGGTGTGTTTAAGATTAGCATTATTACTTTTGGCGGCGAGAGCGTTGAAGTTCAACAGCTCCCGACAGATGTCAGAAGTGTCAAATTTAGTGAGCTTACTGCGATAGGAAAAACTCCTATGGGAGCGGCAATTACGGAAGTGACAAAACTTATAGAGAATAGAGAGATAATTAAGTCAAGTGATTATTTACCTACTGTTGTGTTATTGAGTGATGGTTATCCTACTGATTACAACGGAAATCGTGATAGTTCCCTGGAACAGTACTTAGAGTGGGAACCGTTGAAATTAATGCATGAGGGGGAACGAAGTAAAAAGTGTATGCGTATAGCAATGAGTGTTGGAGCAGAAACAGATCTGACAATGTTGAGGGCATTCTTAAACAATGGGACGGAACCTATGTTGGCTACAGATGCTGATGATATAGTCAAACTATTTAAATGGGTAACAATGTCAACAATAAGTAGAATGTCAAGTGTTAATCCTGATGATGTTAAGAGCTTCTTAAATTTTGAAGATGAAGATGAAGACGTGATAGAATGATAAACTTTTATAGAACAGAAAAGAACCGGGCATTTACATATACTCGAATTGGTGAAAATCATGTATTATCTGGGCAAGATAATCAGGACAATATAGTATTTGAAAGATTAGATAACGCATGGTATATGGTTATAGCAGATGGAGTTTCATCTGCTATCTTTGCAAAGGAAGGCGCTAAGATAGCAGTGGATGTTATTAGGTCTCTTTGTAAAAAAATGGTATTAGATATTAATATAGTTAAAAGTCCGGATAGAATTAAGGTAGATATTGTACAAAGTTGGAAGTCTAAAATAGAATCCAGATGGGATGCTTATGCCACAACTATTAATTTTGCGATATATGTGAATAGGATTCTGCTTCTTGGGCAGATAGGAGATGGCTTAATAGTATCAGATACAGATAAAGAAACAGTTGTTATGACAACTCAAGAAGATTTTTACTCTGCGGAAACATATGCTTTGGCGACACGGGTAAAGAAAAGTTGCATAAATATATTAGTTCTTGAAAATACTTATAAGGTTAGATTATATATGTCATCTGATGGTATCGGGAAAGAGATCAATGAGGAATCAAGGATTGAATTGTTAGATTATCTTGAAAATATGATGACAAATGATGATGTGGCGATTGAAAAAGAGCTTGATGTTTGGGCTTGTGAACTTGGCAGGAAAAATGGTGATGATAAATCGATTGGGTTTGTTGAATGGGAGGAATAGTTTGTGCAAAATTTAGAAGGCAAGGTTATACAGACCATAGAAGGAACTAAATATGTATTGACTGATATCGCCGGCGAAGGAGCACAAGGTGTTGTATACAATGAGGCTAGCGATAAGTTTTTGATTAAGTTGTATAACAGGGGTAATTCAATTCAGAACAAAAGTCGGATTGACAAACTTAAATGGTTAATTCGACAGGACTATCCGGATCAGTTTATACGTCCACTTGCTTTAATAGAGTCTCCTTATGTAGGATACGTTATGGAAAAAGTGAAGGGACATAGTTCTCTGAACAAGTTACTAGTTCCTGCTAAAGATGTTTCTTTTAGTGAATGGTATAACAATCAGACAGGAGGATTAAGAAGACGGCTTTTTTTGGCCTATAAAATCGCGATGCAGTTTTCATTGTTACATGATACCAACAGGGCATATTGCGATATTTCTGGGAATAATATTTTGGTAAATACAGATCCGTCTGTTGCCTCAATATGCATGATTGATATAGACAATATATATATCCCTGGCGGAGAATCTGGAAATGTTCTTGGAACATCTAGATATATGGCTCCTGAGATTATGAACAAACAGGTCTCGCCGGATATTTTTACCGATGCATATTCTTTAGCTGTTATTCTATTTGAACTTCTAAGAATAGGGCATCCATATATTGGGGATATAGTAGATGATGGAACACCTGAACAACAGACCCAAGCTTATTTAGGCTTATTTCCATATGAAGATGATCCAGATACGGATGTTAATAGATCATCGCAGATGCTACCAATTGATGTTGTTGCGACTAACGACTTACGAAGATTATTTGCAATGACTTTCATTAATGGAAAAGAAGACCGAATGATGAGAGTAACAGCAAGAGAATTTGCACTTGCTTGTCTTGAAGCTTCTAACCGTGTAATGAAATGTATGAATCCCGCATGTAAATGTTGGTTTCTTGCAAAAACAAACGAGAAAAAACAGTATGTTTGTCCATGGTGTGATTGTGTAAATGAAAAACCTCATTTTTTACAGTTTAAAGATAGATATTACATTACAAGAGTTAAAAAGAAAGAGACGGAGGTATCAAGTGATAAACTTGTGTATTCATATGTTCTTAGAGATGATAAAAATGATGTAACCAATAATTATGTCTCAAATCTATACGTTAAAAGGAATAAGTTTTCAAGACCAATTGATGTATATTTTACGGTTAGAAAGGCAAAGGATGGTAAGTTTTATCTGATTAATACTGGAAATAATGAATTATATATTCGAAAGAATAAAAGTGAAAAAAACGTGCCGGTTCTCAAGGATGTTCCTGTTGAACTTGAAAGATATGATAGAATATTTTTTGAAGATGTTTATAAGTATACTCGGATTAGTATAGATGATAAAAGTAATGGAATTCTTTTTAGATATGCCGTAATGATGTAGGAGAGATATATGAAAGCAGAAAATATAATATGGGGCGGAAACAATAAAGGTGTAATTCGATTAAAAAATGATATAGGACTTGAGCCTGGGACACTTGTAGATATAGAGTATGACTATATCAAAGAACGGTACATTTTACAAATGGGTGTTGAGAGAGTTGATATTATCGCAGCAGAGAATGTGGTTGAAATGTTGAATAATATCTATTTAACTGGAAGTACACCAACTACAATGGTTTGGGTAATTGATAAAGCTGAAGATTTAAGTTACATAATTGAGATTAAAGTATTTCAAGATGAGATAACCTTTGGAAAGCTTAATGCGATAGAAATAAAAGTAGGAGATGAAGTTATTGACAGAATGCGGGTTAGGGATAAGGAGAATCCAATTGCATACCTAAATAATACTTTTAAATATGAAGATAGAGTATTTGTTAAAGGATACGGAAGAAAAGGAGCTAATTTTACAATACTTTCATCAGATAGAGCCCTGAATATTCGACAAGTTGGTAATGAGTATGTAGCCACCAATCTGGTCAAATATGATAAATCTAGAGCAGATATGGAAGCAGTATATATCCTAAAAGGGGATCTTTCATTTGTTGATTCTTCTCAAAATGCGTTTGTTTCTGGTGAAGTAGCACAGAAGATGAAAGTGATTACATCTGGAAATGAGTATTTTGAAATATGGGATGCGTATAATGATCTTGACAGAATATTTGCATTTAGACAGGCGACTGAAAATGGTGTGTTAAAGTATACTTCATGTACTTGTGTGCTAACGGATGCATTTGAATATTGCTTTACTCTTGAAAGAGATGATGTTGAATCTTTTCCTGAAGGAACACAAATAGACTGTACAGATAATGATGATATTTTAAAAATAGAGAGTTTTACCAAAGCGGACCAGCTAGGGAATCTTCATTCAACATCTGTTGGTGTCTTTGACAGAATTGAAGCTGGAAAATGTTATATTATTGATCGAGAATATGATAGCAAGAAAAATCTTCCGTCACAAGGATTTTTGTTTGTATCTATGGTAGGTGATTCAGTCAGATTATCCAGAAGAGAAAAGGCAAAGTCGGATATATTAACTAAGCAGGCGCCAATTAATAATCTTGCAATGATTATTGATAAGGGAGTTGGAACTGAATTGCAATCCAAACATGAGGCACCAATTACTGGAATGCTTTTGAGAAAACTTAAAGGCAGAGTATTTAATGATGAACAGAGAAAAGCTATAGAAGTTGCAATTAATACTCCTGATATTGCGTTGATACTTGGACCTCCTGGTACAGGAAAGACTACGGTCATCAAGGCAATCATTGCTCGTTTCGAAGAATACTATAAAAAGCATAACGATAAGAATATTCCCAAGATACTAGTTACTAGTTTTCAACATGAGGCAGTGGAAAATGTAATAGTTGATATGGAGGGAAATGGTTTGCCACCTGAAAGGAAAGGTGGCAAAAGAGATGGTTCTGATAAAAAAAGTGTAAGTATTAGAACATGGAGAGACAAAATTGAAGATTTTATAGGAAAAGAGATTAGGGAATTAGCACCAGAGCAGAATGTGGAGCAACAAAGCCTTCGAGATCTTATTTATGCTTGGAAATCAAAGGGAATGGATGCTGTGGAAGGTTTGGAATTGCTAAAAACAGCATCAGAAGAAAACCGTTTAAAATTTTCTGTTAAGTTGAATGAATCTATAAATGAGATTATGAGCCGGGCCATGGTAGTAACTACAGGGCAGAAAAAGGAACTTCAGGATGCTGCGGATGAAGAAAAGAATGAGATAAAGAAGGTATTATTGGCTCAACGTACAACGATAGAATCATATTCTGATGATGGAAAGAAACAGGCATATGCACTTAAACAGCTGATATTACAAGAAATTGTTGATAATAGTGGGGACACTAGCATAATTGATGAAGTGTTAAGAACTAAAGGCCAGGATTTGATGGCTTTAAAGTTGTATGGTCAGCTCGTTGAAAAACTTAAGAGAAAATATATTCATGAAGAAAATGTTGATACTGCAATTTCAAGCGTTGATACAATAGAACAATGCCTCAAAGAAGTTGATGCAGAACTCGAAAGAATTCGTCTGGAAAAATTAGAAAATAGAAATGAAGCAACTGCTTATATCCTTAGAAATTATCTTGATAGTATTCAGGATGAGAAGGAAATAGAGAGAATTATAGAGAATTATGCGAATGTTACTGCCGCAACATGTCAACAATCAATGGAGGTTGGTAAATATGCTCTAAACGAAACCTATGATTTGGTTATAGTTGATGAAGCAGCGCGTGCAAATCCGTTGGATTTACTGATTCCTATTTCCATGGGTAAACAGGTTGTTCTTGTAGGTGACCATAAACAGCTTCCACATATGCTAGATCCTGATGTTGTAAAGCAATTTGAAAATGATGAAAAAATGCAGGAGCTTGGAGTTTTACAAGAAAGTTTATTTGAGCGTCTGTTCAATATGTTCTCCCGTTCGGAGAGCCGAGTGAAAAGGACGGCCAGATTATCTAAACAATACAGGATGCATCCAGTTATTGGTGAGTTTGCCAGTGACAATTTTTATGGTGAATATAAGTTGGATTCTTCTGAAGTCAATATAGATGACAAAAGGGCCAATCTGAACGGGTTATATAATGATCAACCAATAGCGTGGATTAATATGGACAAGAACCACTATGGAATGGAGATAGGAAGACGTAGCAAAAAAAGAGAAAAGGAAGCTTCAAGGATAATAATAGAGGTTAAAAAGGTTTTAGCGGTAAATCCTAAAAAGAATATTGGTATTATTTCTTTTTATAAGAGTCAAAGTGATTATTTGAAAGAGATTGCAAAAAAGGAATTGACTGATACCCAAAATGACAGGATAGAAATTGGTACAGTTGATGCTTTTCAGGGAAAAGAATTTGATGTAGTATTTCTTTCATGTGTTAGAGCAAATATAATAGAAGTGGAGGACAAGAGACACCGGATTGGTCATATTGACGATTTGAGCCGCCTGTGTGTTTCGTTTACTAGAGCTAGGCAACTTATGGTTGTGGTTGGAGATAGAGAAACGGTTGAATGTGTTCCCGCACTTGCCGATTTCATAAGAAGGTGTAAAGAGGGGGGCTCTTATTATGAGTAAGTTCAAGAATAATCAAAGCATAATGTCTTTTCGTAAATTTGATAGATTAGATGGAGATATATATACCACTTATGACATTGCATGGCCAGTAGAAGCTGTAGAATGTTATGCCAATAAGGTAGCTGAAGGTATGCTTGATGTATTGGCAGAGACAGTTCTTGAATTGTTGAAAATTAAAGAAATGACACCTGGAAGAATTGCATCACTTCTTGATGTTAGTGACGAGATAATTAATAAAATAATTAAGACCCTTTCTAAATCAGAATATGCACTTTATGATGAAAAAGAAAAACGAGTTACACAGGCAGGGATTGATTACATTGAGAAAAAAGATTCGGGCGATTTTTTAGAAGAAAAAGTATTTGGGTATATGTTTGTTAGTCGAATTGATGGAGAAGTTTTCCCGTATTTTTTTGAAGGAAGACTCCCTTGGCCTATCCGACAAAATGAGATTCTGTACCTATCGTACGATGAAGAAAGACGAAGCACTTTGAAAAGTGATAGATCTCAGCTTCTTGATAAAATAAATAGGGCTTTTCATAGATATGGTCGGATTACAAAGGCATCAAGAGAATTGGATAGATCTGGGATTGACGTAAGATCAATTGAATTTATAGAGGAAGAGCTCCGTGACCAGTCATTTAACGCAGAGACAACATTAGCAGAAGTTGAGTTTAATAAAAAACTTCATAATGCGAGAATAAGATTATTGAATACACAACCTAAAGAACTATATATAAGGTGTAGACTCTGCGTGTCGAAAGCTAATCCGGAAAAGTTTATTATTGATTCACCATTTTCAAACAACACCACCTCATGGTATTCGGAATGTTTCCATAGAATGGTTGCAAATAAAGAACTTATTTATGAGAAGGATGATGATAAGGATATCGGATTGGATTATTTCTGTGAAAAAGTTACAGAGAAATTTTATGTAAATTTTCCGGAAATGCAGTCAAAAGACTTCAAATACTTTGTCAAGGTACAATTCCCCAAAATGCTTTCTTGTTCTATTTCGTCAGAGTGTTTGGATAAATATCGGGAAGTATTTAATCTACAAACGCTTTGTGATGAAAATAAGGTAAAGCGTAGTGTTGTGTTGACAGAAAGTACAAAAGCTTTAGAACTCATCTTAAATAATTATGTTGCTAGAACTCGAAAAGAAGAGATTATACGAAAATATGAAGATAATATCCAAACTGAAACAGAAGTGGAAGATATGATGGATAATTTTGGAATCAAAGATTGTACTTCAATTAGAAAAGAAAAACGAAATATGGATCATGGAAGGATTATAAGGAATAGGTCAATCATGGGGAACTTCCACGGATACCGGATGGGTTCAACGATTGTTGAGAAGTATTATTTCCTTATAGCTGAGGCAACATTTAATGAAAATTCAAAGTTTAGGAAACTTTTAATAAAAGAGGGAACAACAATCATTGATTACTTAGATGATGTCAATCAACTGAGAAATCAATTCGGAGGACATAATGATGGAACGGCAGTGGTTGAAATATCTGAAACCGATTATCAGAAATTTTATGAAGATTTTATAAAATCCACCAGAATTCTATTGGATTATATCGATTGAGGAGGTTCAATATGGCTAGTAAAAAGAAAGGAAACAGCAAGAATACTAAACCAGCACAAATGGTGGCATCTAAGGAGAGTGCTGTAATTAAGTCGGATATTTCTACGAAGTCAATAAGCCTTTCAGAAGAAGATCAAAAACTATTGGAACTTGCAAAAAAAGCAAAACTTGATTCAGAGTCTGACTTGGAAGAATTCAAGTCCATGCTGATGGATGAGTGTTCGGAGGAATATGAAAAGAAAAAAGCCGATATAAATAAAGAACTTGAGGAGGAAAAAGAAGCTCGTAAAATAGAATTTGAGGAAAATCTGAAAAAGGAAAATGAAGAGGCTTTATTAAAAAATAAAGAATTAGCAGATAAAGCAAACGAACTTGAAAAGAAAATTTCAATGCTCGAGGGAAATGTAGGGAAAAAAGAGGAAGAACAGAAGAGAATTCTAACAGAAGCTCAACAAAAAGCTGATGGTATAATCAACGCTGCAAAGAAAGAAGCTGAGAAACAGAATGAAAAAACACTTAATGAAATTAAGGATAAGCAGAAAGAGCTCGACGGTCGAGAAGAGAATATTGAGAACAAGGAAATAGAATTAGAGTGTAAGGAAAAAGCCCTGAAAATAAAAGAAAAAAGAATATCTGCACAGGCAGCAATTTATGAAACGGCTAATCCGGATGCAGTGGCTTCTCTGGAAAAAAGCCTTGAACTTCGAGCAATTGAACTTGAATCTGCACGTAAAGAGTTTGCGGAAGCTCAGCTGGAATTGAATAAAATAAAAATCAAGATGATACACGTCGAGGGAGTATCTTTAGAGGATTTACAGCAGGAAAATGAAGCTTTATATAAAAAGGTTCAAGAACTTGAGGACAAGTGTAACAGATATACTGAAACTCAGTTGAATGAGATGCTTGCTGCTTATGAATCTAAAGATGAATGGCTTATTCAGATCAGGAATTTACAAAATGATAACGCAGCAAAAGGACTAGAACTTACACGACTTAATAATTCTATACGCGAATATGAACAACTTAAAGCCCAGTTAGATCTCTTGAGAACCTTGAATGAACATCTAAGGGCAGAACTTAATAATACAAAACGTATGCTTGAGAGTAATGTTGGAGAGATTTGTCCTGCATTAACTGCTATAGATGTAGATGAATCTGCAAATACAGGTGAAAGTTATGTGCGGTTTGAAGAACGTGAAACCTATAAGAAAAGTATGAACACAAGAGTTACGACTCTTAAAGATTTGGTGGATCATGTCATAAGTTATGCTGCATCGCAATCAAAACCACTTTATTATTCAGAGAAGGATATGCGTGCTTTTATTGCTGGACTGGCAGCATCACCTTTATCGATTCTTCAAGGTATGTCTGGTACAGGTAAAACAAGCTTACCTAAAATATTCAGTGAAGCAGTTTTAGGGGAGATATGTGTTGTACCAGTAGAATCTTCGTGGAGAGATAGAAATGAACTGTTAGGATATTTTAATGATTTCAGCAAGAAATTTACTGCCAAGAAATTCACATGTGATCTTTACCGTGCAGGATGTGATAGATATAAGGATACAATATATTTCATTGTTCTAGATGAAATGAATCTTTCACGTGTAGAGTATTATTTCGCAGATTTTCTATCGATATTGGAAGATAAAAAAGAAAATTGGCGTATTCGTCTTGTCGATACAGATATGAGGCAGCTCCCTACAGAAATCACGCCTGAGGTAATAGAGACTATAGAAAAAGATAAAACTGATGAAGCAAGGGAGTTAGAAGAGATAGTTAAAAAATTATATCCTGAGAATAATGCATTATCAGATGAAAATAATTCTTCTGTATCAGGAAGCGATAAGTTAAAACTCATAAAATATCTTGCAGATAAGAAATTCAAAAATAATACAAAAACAAGAAGTCTTGTAGGCGGACCGCAGCATTTAATTGAAGGAAATACGATTAGGATTCCTAAAAATGTTTGGTTTATAGGAACAGCTAACAGGGATGAATCTACATTTGAGATCACAGATAAGGTTTATGATAGAGCTCAAGTACTCAATTTTAATGATAGGGCAACAGGGACAAAGAATAGTAATGATGTCCCTCGTGAGTTTATTACTTACGATTATTTAAATAAAATGTTTATGAATGCAATAGCTGAGTACTCTAAAGATTTTAAGGCTGAAACGTTTGATTTGTTGAAGAAAATTGAAGGCATTCTTAAACAGAGTTTTAGAATCTCATACGGAAACCGTATTCAGGATCAAATGAATATATTTGTACCGGTATATATAGCAGCGGGAATTTCAGAAAAAGATAAAAATAATAAAGAGAAAAAGGATAAACTTATAAATGAAGCTATTGATTATCAGCTTACTAATAAGGTATTAAGAAAACTCGAATATGAAGAACTTAATAAAGAGGCTGCACAAAAGTTAAGAGCATTGTTTGAGAGTAATGGCTTAACTCATGCAAAAAACTTTATCGATTGGAAAACTGGAGGGATTGATAGTTAATGACCATAACCCTTGTTGACAAACAAAAAAATAGAGTTGTTCTATCGCCACAGATGACTAATTATCTTCTGCCGGATGCGGGTAAAATTCAAATTCGAGAAATTACATCAACACATATATATGTTAATGGAGATTCTTATGAAATAAACAATAAGTCATATGATATAGAAATAAAAGATTATCCTCTTGAGATTGAGGTTGATGGAAATATATACCATATTAGTGTTTTATGTAGTCAATTTCGAGATGAGACCAAATTTGATTACAATACTTTAAGGGTTGCATTCACCAACAATTTGATAAATCATCGTATGGACGAGGATATTCTTTTTAGTGCGATTTCGGAGGACCTAGATACACTAAAGTTATCATTATGTACGTTTAATCGTAAGTTTGAAACTATTACCAAAGATTATGATGTGGTAGCAATGGATGAATGTATTGATTATATTCCACATATTTTTCAGAAACCTAAACAACATCTAAAACAGATTAATGAAATTAGACCGGCGGCTGTGATTTCTAGAATTGGGCAGGAGTCGATTCGACATCTGGCTTCACATAGTGAGCATTGGAAGGGAATTAAAGCAAGTGGTCTTGTTCCAGAGAGACTTTTAGCGAGAACCTTGGAGGATGATTTTGCGATATATGAGAATGTTGCTGTCAAATCTATAGTTGATAGACTCTATAAGGAGATGAAAATATTAAGTGAAGAAAATATAGATTGCTCTATGCAGATGGATATTGATGATGGCCATGCTGTTAGCGGAGAACAAAAAACATACTTTCATGCAAGAGATATTCTTTTAAAAGGAATGGATGACGAAAGTGTTGCATATAATCAACTGCTTCTTGAGGAACAACGTGAGCATATAACGAATATACTTGAAAAACTTTCAAAATGTAAATCTACACCGTTATATAGAAAGTTAAAAAAGCAAAAAAATATTAATGGAAAACTGAAGAAGACTAACATATTTATGATGGACAAGTATTATAAATATGCCTATCGGTTATCTGAATTGATGCTTAATCGCCAGGAGGTGAATCCATACGAGTCGGTTCAAAGTATTACGGGTGAATACTCTTTGTATTGCAAAATAATGTTTATATTTGCATTAAGGTATTTCAATTTTACGCTGACAAATCCGGGAGATGAGATATTTGAAGGTGAAAATCTTTTGGATAATATTTATAATTATAAGGGATGGCATATCGCATTATCAAACTATAATGTTAATTCTTTGGATGTTAATGGTTTCTGCTTTGAAATGTTCGTTGACAACCCGATTGAAGTAAGCTTTGGACCTATTTATATTAATGAATCTATAGTGTCACGGTTTTCAGATATAAGAGTGAAGGGAAGTACTCTGTCTTTTGATCGACCTCTGAATGATCAGGAGCAAGAAGAACTCATTCGTGAACTTAAACGTTCATGGCCTAAGAATAAAACTACATGGCCAGCTGATTTTAAAATGAAATTGGTAGCAGCATTTCATAATGCCAATAAAGAGACTAGAAAGTGTTTAATGCTTCCATGGAAATACCTTGTACCTGACAATATTGAAGAGATTTGTCAGCTTAAGATGATACTGATGGATAAACTAAAAGATGAAAACTTTGACATGATATATATTCTTACGTCGTCTAGACCTAATGAATTTGTGAATGTTAAAGATTTAAAAGTGCTTAATGGTCTTTTGACTTATGGAAAAGCAAACAATGAGACTGGACAAATGAATTCTCGGTTTGGTATTCTTCCTATTGGAATTAGTGATATTAATTCGTATAGAAGGTATACTAAGATTCTTCTTGATCATATGATTTCTCTTGATCATGAAAGGGATTACTGCCCAATTTGCGGTAATCAGCTTTTCAAAGGAAATGGTGTTCAAAGTAATGTTTTTAGTTGTCATATATGTGGTTTTGAAATAATAGATACACAATGTAGCAGCTGTAAGAAAAAATACCCCTACACAAGATATACTCCACCTAAAACAACACGTTTAAAAATTGACAATCCTGGGTTTCAAGTTATATCTAAAGAAAATGAGTTGGGGTTTAAAAACATAACAGAAGCACGATTAGAAAAAGGGAAAATATATCCAATTTGTCCATATTGTGGCCTATAATAGAATAAAGAATATAAGAGCAATCAAAAAAAGATCTGACTTTTGTCCAATGTCATTAAGTTAAGCTCATAGGCAAAAAAAACCACTTCGTATTCCATATCTGGAAATAGCGAGGTGGTTTTTTTTTCAGAAATTAATTTCTATGTTTTTTATATAGCCGCAAGGACAACTTATGGTAGTTCTTTCACCGCTCGAAGTCATCGTAATCTCTGGTGTACCGTTGCATTTTGGGCACCTCACGCTCACATATCCGTTTTTCTGTTGTTCCAACCTGGCTTGCTTCGCTAACATAATTGATTGGCGTGATATTGTGGGTAATGTTCTTTTCTCCGTTTGAGTAACCATATACTACCTCCTTCATAAAATCATCCATTTCTATTAAGTGACCAAATTCTTTAGCTCTATATATTGCGTCCATTACAAGATAGCTTTTATCTCTATCGGTGAGATTCTGTGCTGTTTTTGCCGCATTGATACTTGCCCTGCATTCATCTTGCCATATGGGTGTAGTATGATAATCATCTCCATGCTCCATATCGCCCAGATATTCATCTCTATATGGTCTATGTCCAAAGTATTCGTGCGCCAATACTGCACCCACGCTCATTAAATCTCTTGGGTGTGTAGAACCATACTTTTCATCAGGGAATACATTCCTTGTCACGTATATTTTATCTTCGACAAAATTATAGCAAGTACTTAATGTAAGATGTTCTTCGTCATTAAATACAAAAACAGATTCATCCGCTCCAATTCGGCGTATTTCGGATTTTACGAAATCAATTTCTTCCTCGGATAATGGTTTCTTGGATGTATCACGCATCCCATTTGCCATATCTTTATCTTTAAATGAAATTAGTCTTATCATGCCTTTAATATACTCCTCTTTATCTTTATAAGGCTGGTTAAGGGTGAGTCGTTATACGTATCCATATATCTTTCACATAAAGTCATCCCATTCATAACCGTCTTCCTCCGTTATGCATAAGTTCATGTCATACCCAAGGTCTTGTATCGAGAGACCGGATGTTTCGATCTTGTCCCACCCTTCGTTTTCAAA
>JAEEGL013905902.1_pt1 | contig 47444 bp, 87 predicted proteins | sample 9134231 | NCBI WGS metagenome assembly JAEEGL01 (sample SAMN16246548, study PRJNA631951) | gut metagenome | biome: gut microbiome; feature: rumen; material: fiber-attached | host: Bos | place: Iran: Karaj | collected 2018-10
CCAACCAACCAACCAACCAACCAACCAACCAACCAACCAACCAACCAACCAACCAACCAACCAACCAACCAACCAACCAACCAACCAACCAACCAACCAACCAACCAACCAACCAACCAACCAACCAACCAACCAAGGAGTTAATATGTACAATCTTTACAACAATGAGTATGACGCAAGAAACTGCATTTTCGGTGGTCTCCACGATTACAAGTTTACCGTCTACATCGACTTTAGTTACAACCAGATATCAGTATATCCAGTGATCAACGTGAACTCTATGGCTTGCTCTGACACCAAGAATGAGGTCAGAGTGATTCAGCCGATGGGAAGCAGCGTTGTGCGAGCATATATTATATGGAACTCCAGCTGCACGTTCAAGGAGACCACTGACGGCAACGTCCATTATGCCAACTCGCAACATCAAGCAGTCATCTGCGCAATCAAGAGTATTGACGAACTGCCGCGAGTGTGGAATGACGCGCTGCGTCTGATGAACAAGACTGGTATCTTCGTGTTCCGACACCGTTCGATCAACGGTAAGCTCAGCCTGGCCGATAACTGGGGATTGACATTCTACAGCGTACCCTACACTGGTTTGGTGTGCGAAAGGGTCGACGAAGGTTTGTCGCGTACAACCTACCAGCTCGACGCTACGGACGAAAATTATTTCTACCGCACGATCGGCGAGCTGACCGCCCACTACAATCGGCTGTTTACTCCAGCAGTGCTTGATGAACTTGTTGCTTTGTTCAAAAATGGTTTTAACAAGGCCGAACAGGAACGTCGCGATCAGATTAATTTCCGCATGAACAAACTGCTAGCTCTTCAAGAAGCTGAGAAACCGTTGCCGCCTCCTCCGACAGTGAACGAATGGTGGAACAGCTTGACCGAGGTGGAAAAAGAAACTATCCGCACGAAGTCGGTTCCAAAACCCAAGACAACAAAGACAACTAAGAAACCAACCAAAAAGAAATAACACAGTGGCCAGCGTAGTCTGGCCTTTTCGTTTGCCTATTCCAGCGACGGACTGACCGACGCATGGCGGGACTGCCGTCCGTTTGTATTATCTTTATACAACCAAATAACCAAGGGAGTTTTTATGAAGGATTATTACAAAAACGAAACTACTACGCTCACGCCGAGACGCGCCGCCGCCGTTCACACGATCGCTAACAAGCTGTGCGCCGTCAGAGACCGTATCAAGTCCGAAAATTGGGTAAAAACTGTTCTGTACAAGTGGAACGATAAGAAATCGTGCTGGGATGAACTCCGAGAAATAGTGGTAGTCCGCTCAAAGTCTAACAGCCTACTTGCCGAAGCTGTACACGAAGCCTTGCCTCGTCAGCTCAAGAATCGCACGTTCCAGCTGGTAGTACACGGAACGCGGGTGAAGGGGTATCGGTACTCCTTCTAGGACTGGAAGAACGCTGGCGGGGCTGCCCTCGCCAGCTATTTATGCTATACAACATCAACCAAGGAGATGCCAATGTCTGAACCTATCCAACCGACAATTACCGAATTAACGCCCAGTACCAAGTTCCATACCATTTGCAGCCGAGCATTCACCAAAAAACTCATTGAACTGGCCGTAACTGGTAACTGCGTTATGCAACTGGCTACTTATCCGAACGGTCGGCAAAAAGTCTTGATTAAGTTCCGTCATATCAACCAAGACGATGTGGGCGGTGCTTACAAAATTATCCTCCCTATTAAAGGCTACGATGTTATGGCGCTCGTTATCGTCGGCCCTGGACTGGCAGACAAGTTCACCTTCGACGACTCGCTGGATCTGGTAAATGAATCCAACTACACCGTGCTGACTATTTGTCATCCGAAAAAACGAACCGCGTCGGCTATCGACGAAGTGTTCTTGGCGGCAGATGCAATCCGGTTCCACTTCAGCCATATCTACAACCATGTCCAGTTAGTAACGAATAAAACCAAAGAAATCTGCAAAAAGTTCAAATAACGCTGGGAACGGAACGGCTAGGACTGATCCAGACCCAGCGGGGCTGCCTCGCTGGGTTATTTCTTTTATACAACATCAACCAAGGAGTTAAAAATGAAATCGTCTACAATTTTATCTATGCTTGCGGTCGCCAAGAAGAACGGCCACGCGGAAATCGTATACAATGAAATATCCAGCGGCGGTCTGTATTCCAGCTGCTCGTTCCGCGTACCAGTCTTTCTGACCAGGTATCCAGAAGATCCCCACGAACCGTTGTCAGTGTTCCAAGAGTGCCTCAAAAGTGTAGGCAAGACGACCAACGACTTCCTTGATAACATCGACGTACACGACGGGTTCATTGAGGTTACGATTAACCATCTGTCGCTCGTTAATAAGTCCGACGTCCGCGACGACGTTGATGAACTGGCGTGCACGTATACGATCCGTGGACAAACTCATAATCGCACCTACCACCGTGCATGTGTGGCGTTAAGCCATTACGCACATTCCGGCTCTGGCTGGACAGACAAGAATGGCGAGAGGTTTCACACAATACTAATTCCATTTGAGAACATCATTAGCATCGTATGTTAAGGGGCGCAAGCCCCTTTTTTATTGTATCGACGTAGGCCACACTGACAGTGAATCGGCGGGGCTGCCTCGCCAGATTATTTTATTTTTGAACCTCAACCAAGGAGATAACAACTATGCCAATGGGTAATATCGAAAGCTATTTGCATATAGTTCCAGAAACCATCGTGAAGAAAGTCGTCGGCAAGCGTATCTATGATGCGTACCAGAAGGCTTACAAGGCAGTCACCAGCGATCCAACTGAATGCACTGACGACGACATCAAGGAATCGATTGATAACGGCACTCTGGTTCACGATGACGACGCGTCTGACGCATGGAACGAGTTTGCCAAGGCGTATGCCAGAATTACGGCCAAGTTTAAGGAAAAGACTGGGCTGACCTTGTGCGCCGAGTACACCGACGGCGACGGCGACTGCTACGACGACCTCAAGGATCACCAGTGGTACTGGTATCTGCCGGATAACCAAGTCATCATCCAGAAGCTTACGCCAGCCGCTATCGAATTCCAGAAGAAGTACGGCACGAAGAAAGTCAGTGCCTTTGAACTCAACCAACGCTTTAGCCGATACGGCTAATGAAACTTCCAGACTGGGCGCAGCCTCACGGGGCTGCCGTCCAGTTTTATTTTATTTATACAATCAACCAAAGGGGATTACTTATGAGCGCAACTACTCACGTGCATGAATACAACGGTATCGACGAAGTGCTGGAACACTTCGCGGAAGAATTCCAATCGGAAGAAATCACAAATTTTTTCCTCCAGTACTACGCCGGCGACGACGGCGATGTCGATTCCAGCAAGGCCAAAGGCAATCCGGAATATACCATTACTGTCGAGAGCGGCGACGAACGGTGCGACTACTACGAGGAGAACCGCTACACGGTGCCGTTGCCGAACCGCGACGCAGCCGACGAGCTGGCCTATCTACTTGACGGCAAGGTGACTCGCGACGGTTCCATAGACACTGGTTCCAAGACCTTCCGCATCACCTACCGCAATGAAATCTACATCAAGGCGGACAGCGAAGAGGAAGCTCGCAGTATCTTTGAAGTAATGAACAAAACGGTCATGGACAGCCGTTCACAATTCGTCGAGATGTCCTCGTGTGAGGAACAGTAAAAACGGTGCCCTACGGGGCATTGTTTTTATTTGTTCTCGGTTCTACCGTACTGGCACGGATCCGGCGGGGCTGCCGTCCAGTTTTATTTTATTTATACGATCAACCAAGGAGTTAAACATGGCACAAATTAATGGAAAATTTTACTACAAGATCGATGTCCAGTCTCGCTCGCATGGATATTCGTTCATGGTACGCAGTGACGACGAACTGTCTGATGACGAGGCCATCAGCCGTGCAGTGGCAGCCGACTGTTTCAATGACGAAGACGACGCGGACGCCGCGACCGTCGATATGCTGATCGACGAGAAGGATGTGGCGGCCTTTGCTGATAGCACATACGACGTATAACTGAACCATACTCGGCGGGGCTGCCTCGCCGGGTTATTTATACAGCATCAACCAAGGAGTTAAAAATGATTAAAACCACTCGTTCTTATGTAGGCGATGTCCTCATGTGTTCTCGTGCTATCGCCAAGCTGGTTCCTACCGAATGGCACGAATTTACCGTAGCAGAAAACGAAGCCAATCTCGAATACGAGGACGACTACAAGCGCCTCGTGTCCGATGTGAACGGCAAGCAGCTTCCCAGCCGCTACGCCAACTCCAGACTGGTCAAGGCTGCTCGCGATGTCGTCGCAGCCGTCGCCGCCAAGGGTATTCAGCTGGTCGTCGGCTACATCTTCAACGAGGTCGAGGCCACCGTCGTCTTCGGCTTCAACTACCAAGTCATCGACTACTCTTTGAAGCAGTCAGAAGTCCAGCGATTCGAGTCTCTGGGGTTGGACATCGACGCCATTTATATGGACAGTACGTCGTACCTTCCTAACTAGGCAGCCTATGGACAAGCAAGACGAAATCGAACGCCAGAAGGTCACTCTTTATACGTGGGTGTCCAAGGCGTTCTACAAACACATAAAATCTTTTAAAGTCCCAGAGAAGTATTCCGAAGCGGCGAAGGACATTGCCAGTCAAGGCAACGGCTTTCGGTTCGACGGAAAGGTTTTCTCGTGGGACTAGGAGCTGCTATGTTTAAATTCTTGAAACGGCTGTTCTGCCGTCATCACTGGAAACGTAGTGTACAGCGACGGCGCAATTACAATTATGGTTCAACATCGTTTACGTACTACGACGTCTGTGTGTGCAAGTGTACCAAATGCGGCAAGAAGAAACTTCTGAAACAGTATCACTGGGTCGCAATGAACTGACACAGATCCGGCGGGGCTGCCTCGCCGGGTTATTTTATTTATACAACCCAACCAAGGAGATAACATCATGGAAAAGAAATCCTATGTATTCAGAATTGCTATTAAAGACCCTGACGGCAACCGAGACTATGACTATAACGATGACTTTATCATTGATGTCGATCAGTCGATTAAGGGCAGAAAAGGTACTGCCGCATTTGAAAAGGCGCTCTTTAAAATCTTCAAGCAGAAGATCAAGCAAGCTGTAAAGGAGTGGTTCGCCAAAGACCCAGAATCGGTCAAGTATGAAATTACGTCTTATGGGTATGGTTATAACTATGTACCCGACCCAGATGACGACGAAACCGAAGCCGATTATGCGGTTGAGAATTTCCCGCCGCGTAGCGTGGCCCACATCCCCGACGACATCATGCACAACAACGGATTCAGAAGCGTGGGCGACAACAACCCATATTCTCACGAGTTCTACAATGATCTCGGCTTCCTCAATGATTAATCGCTGACTGGCCTAGACCCGGCGGGACTGCCTCGCCGGGTTATTCTTTTTACACAAACCAAACAACCAAGGAGTTAAACATGCTTACCATAAGAGAATTCATCCAGACCAACCCAGTCATCTTCGGCAACAAGCGTTTCACCAAGGCTCTTGACAAAGTATTCGGCGACGACCTGTCCAAACACACCGTCCAGTTCACGTCCGACGTGCATTTAACGTCCGAAATCGAGTGCTTCCACATTATTTACGACTCGAAGGACGAAGGCAACATCCGCTTTCAAATCTGCCACAACAGAGTTGGCGACGGTGAACCCTTCCCTGAATTGATCGAGGTGTACCTCTGTTTCAAGTACAACGGCAGAAATAACTTCCAGCACGGCTTCCAAATCCAGTACATACCGTACAACGCTACCCAGAAGATCATGACGGCAGCCCTGCGGCAGCTGTTCAAGATCCACAGTGAAATGACAAACATCCGGCGAGCCCAAGCACAAATCCATAACTATCTGGAAAAGTTCCACAAACTCGTGGACTGACCCAGATCCGGCGGGACTGCCTCGCCGGGTTATTTCTTCTACAACAGACAATCAACTTCAACCAAGGAGATTAATATGCCTTTGACACACAAAGAACTTGCTGAATCTTGTCAAAAGAACGGAATTACAAGCTTGCACTGCGAGCAAGACTACGAAGCGACCAAACTCGACGTGCTGAACGACAATCCAAAACTTATCGACGACGAAACCGAACTGAAGGAAGCCACGATGCGGCGTATGCTCGATGAAAGCCTCGACTTCGGCCCACTCAACGAGGATGACGACGAAACCGACCGTGACGACCACTCAGCACGTATGGAAGCTCGGTGCGATATCACGGAGTTCGTCGCAAACAGCTGGGTGGATGGCTTGTACACGTTCAAGGCAAACTGCAGTGACCGTTCCGAGCTGGAATGGGCCCAGGACGACGTGAGGGCAAAGGTTACCGAATGGTTCGGCGTGCAGCTCATAACGACCGTCGTAGACGAAATAATGGCCAAGACCAATGACCAGTTCACCGTGGAAGACCCGCTGCTCGCCGAATATATCGGTAAGACCGAGATCGAAAAATATTTCCAGACCACTTGTGCCAAGACTGCCGAAGAGTTCTGCTCCGAGGTGTCTACAGGTTTCAGCGGCAGCCCGCTCGACGGTTCGCCCTTCGGTGCGGCAGAAGCCGAAAAGTATGCCGCCGACTACTGGGAACGGCATCACGAATAAGAAAGACCGGGGAAATCCCCGGTTTTTCTGTATTTGCCAGATCTTGGCGACTGGCAGAGCCATGGCGGGACTGCCCATTCTTTTTATTTTCTTTACGTAAATCAAGGAGACTTTATGACACCTAACACCTATAAAAAAAACAACCAATCTTTCGACACGGCAGTCGGGTTCCTCGAATGTCGTGCGCATGAAGCCGGTCTAACGGACTTCACGCTTAACCAAGCGTTCATGTACAACGAGACCCAGCAAACAGACACGGACGGCTATATCACCGAGACTGTGCTGTTTGACCATCTGGCGTCTGGTCGTACAATCGGTATCGAGGTCGATAAAGATATGGTCAGTTCGGTCTGGGTAGCTGACCACGGGAACTGGATTGACGAAGGTACGGACGCCGACGACATACGTCGAAACCCCAGGGCATGGTTCGCAAGGACGCTTCTTCCCAAGAAATACGCCGTCACGGTGGACATCAGTTTCAGCATGGACGTGTCCGTCGATGCTTATGACGAGGACACCGCCAAGGAACTTGCTCGTGGAGAAGCTGAACGGACTTACTTGATAGCAAAAGTCGACGGAGTTGACTCGACGGTCAGCGGTATCGAGGAAGTCTAGACTGGAATATATCCGCCGGGACTGCCTCGCCGGGTTATTTATCCTATACAACATCAACCAAGGAGCTAAAAATGGCTAAAACTACAAAAAACACAAATAAATCCGCAACATCTAAGGCAACCAAGCCGCCCGAAAATATCGTCTATGTGGTGTCCTACCGTTATTCAGACCGTCACGGTTCTGACGGTGCAAGTATTGTCGGTGTGTTCCGCAATAAAGAAGACGCCGAAAAGGCCAAGTCTAAAGATATCAAGAACTATCTGCTGGGCCTCGGACTGCTGAAGTGTGACGGAACGTTTGATATCGATTCTATATTGGAAATCGACGGCGACTCAGCCGAAGGAATGACCCTAGAAGACGTACTGAACGCATATTGCATCAATGTGGACGGCGACGGAACGTGGTGCGAATGGTCAATAAGCAAAAAACCCATTAAGTAAACTTGGAGAATATAAATTATCTGGGCGTACGCCCAGATTTTTTGAACACAGTCGCCCGGACGACTGGCACAGTTGCGACTGGTCTACCACTGATGCACATTTATTTACCGAACATACCTCAAGGAGTTTGCATGAGCGACCGAGAAAAATTTACTAACTCGCTGAATGAATACAGCACGGCGACACTCCATCGCGATTATGTAATGGAACTTGTCAAGACCTACGGCACGTCTATAACGTTACATGCGTTATTGAATAGAATCACGGAACGAATAAGTCGGCTGGACACCGAACTGTTCGACGCTGGATTAGAACCGTTGCCGGAGAAATGCGGCTGGAAAGAGTATCAGAAACTCGCTATCCAAAATGCACTTGCGGAATGCGACGGAAACGTGACTAAAGCAGCCAAGGCGGTCGGTCTGAGCCGGGCGACGATGTATCGGAGGATCGCGGAGTACAATCTGTAGACTGGTATCAACCCGTCGGGGCTGCCTCGCCGGAATATTTTTTAAACACAACCAAACAAGGAGATTAAATATGTCACAGTTTACCAAAGAAGTCCACGATTACCTTCAGAACTCGAAGATGATGCGCAAGAGCTTCGAAAACAACTTCGGCCAGGATATCAAGGTCACTCCGGAACTCGCCAAGCTTACCTACCGTATGTATGTCGGTCGAGACGACAAGTGCGCAGCTCACGACTTTATCGTCAAGATCGCGGCTGATACTCAGACTACGGTCACTATCATGGTGTACGACGATTTCAACCATAACATGCTCTTTAACAAGACCGTCTTCTGTATGTCGAAGCAGACAATCAGAACGATCGTCAACCGTTGTGACACACTGTGCCGCTATCACTGCTGCGCAGCACACCAGCTGGGACTGCTCGATGAACTGACCTGATCCCTGCGGGGCTGCCTCACCGGGTTATTTTATTTTCACAAACAAACCAAGGAGATATTATGAAGGTTATTTCACTGTTCGACGGCATTTCTTGCGGTCAAGTCGCTCTCAACCGTGCTGGCATCAAGGTAGACCAGTACGTCGCCTTCGAGATCGATGCGACCGCCATCAAGATCACCCAAGACAACTTCCCAGACACGGTACAATGCGGCGACGTGACCAAGGCCGACTTCACCCAGTACCCGTCCGACCTCATCATCGGCGGCAGCCCTTGCCAGTTCTGGTCTGTCGCTCGCGCTGGCCATGGTCGAGAGACGACTGCTGACGGCATAGGCTGGTCGCTCTTCCAGCAGTACATCCGGGCCAAGGACGAAAGCGGCGCTCGCTGGTTCATCTACGAGAACAACGCCTCAATCCACCAGAGCATCAAGGACGCCATCAGCGAAGCCCTTGGTGTCCAGCCGATCGAAATCAACTCCGCGCTGGTCTCGGCACAGAACCGCCGTCGTTGCTACTGGACAAATATCCCCAACGTGGCACAGCCAGCCGACCGTGGGATTTTGTTGTCATCCATACTGGAACATGGCAAGGTTGACCGTGAAAAATCTTTGTGTTTGACGCGCCGTTATTCCGCCGCATACGGAAGCCAAGCCTATATGTGTCGCCGCTATCTTGGCAAGTCTATGGGTCAGATGGTGTTCGAAGGCGACATGGACGCATTAATAAAACTTTTTGCTCGCAACGACCACTTCAGCGACATGGACGGCGAACTCACTGGCTGCCGTATCAGACAGCTCACGCCGCTTGAAGCCGAACGCCTCCAGACACTTCCAGACAATTATACGGCAGTCGAACAGAACCCCAAGAAGCGTCTGGAAGCCATCGGCAACGGCTGGACGGTCGAAGTAATCGCCCACTTGCTGTCTGGGCTTGCTGAAAAATAAATTTTGAAATGGAGCTGGAAAAATCCAGCTCCGTTTTCTGCGATCCAGTACCCGGACGACTGACACACGGTCGGCGGGGCTGCCGGATTGCCGTATTCACCAGATACAACCCAAACAAACCAAACAACCAAGGAGTTTAATTATGGGATGCTACGTACACGTAATATCACGCCAGGCCGAGTACGGCAGCTGCGGGTTCAACTGGAAGGACGAACAGTTCCGTACCCTTCTGGATGATCTGGGTTGCAATACGTCCGGGAGAGAATACAGCCCCGATTTCGACTGCTGGCTGCCGAACTATCAGCGTGCCGTGAAGGCCGTCGCCATCTTCGTTAACAAGAAGAACAACCCCAAACTGGAAGCCGAGCTTGACCAGATCCTGGAAGAGAGCAACACCACTCGTGAAGAACTGGCTGACGACATTGAGTGCGCCGGAAACAGCTCTATTGACCGTGGCAAGGAAGTCCTTAAGACTATGGTGTACATGCTGGTTACTCGTGATAAGACCAGCGACTATATCGAGTTCACTTCCTTCTAGGAACTGACTATTCCCCGGCGGGACTGCCTCGCCGGGTTATTTTTTACCCACAACCAAGGAGCTAACAATGATCGAGTACACGCGATACAATACCGTAAATGAATTGATCACTGGCATGGGAAGCTACGTGAATGACTGCTTGACCAACGCGCACGGCCATATTGGCCGCATCGACATCAAGGTCGAATCAGTGCCGAGTTCGGATGACTGGGATGCCCTCAAATCAGACGAAGATAAAAAGAACGCGTGGGATAATGCGGTCGGCTGCTACGGCATTAAAGCGGTCGGACGTGAATTTGATTCTGACACGACGATCTTGGTCGGAGCTTACTATGGCACGGGCAACTTGCTGACGAGCAAGCAGTTTGACTTTGATACGTCTGACGAAGATGTCGATACCATTGTCAATGAACTACTCGTCGATCTGCTCACTTGCGGCGATGACCTCCAGCGGACGTACCTTGTCAAGATTACAGAATCCGATGAAATCCCTGGCATGATGTTGCTGTAGTGGAACTGGCCGACATCCGGCGGGGCTGCCTCGCCGAATTATTTTTTAAACACAACCAAGGAGATTCAATATGTTTCATTTAAGCGGATATCACAAGTTCGAAGACGGGGTAGAAATCATTAGCGTCAACACGCTCTATTCGACACGTCGCTCGGCGGCCAAGGAAGTTGCTGCCATGATTAACGAAACCATCACGGAAAGTGCATCTGACAAGCCGAAAGTCAAGGTCAAGGATTGCATGCACGGCTATACGTTGTCGCCGCATGACAGCGATGAAGAAATTGGTATCAATATCATAGAGTCTCATCTGCCTAAGCCGTAAAGCATATAATCAAGAGGAGATATTATGAAAGTTTACAAGTTAGTCAGAAAGCTCAAGAACGGCAGCCTCAAGCCGCTGTTCATCGGAAAGAAGCAGCCGTTCGTGATCGGCCAGAAGATGAAGTGCGAGTTCCTTCCTACCAAGGGGTTTGCTCCCAGATCGGTAGACGACAAGAACTCCGGCGGCTGGCACTGCTGCTTCAAGCCAGTCGCTCCTCACCTCGCCGAAACACTCAAGACCGGCGAAGAACGCGTCTGGCTCGAATGTGAGGCCGAAGGAACCACCAAGACCTACCACAGAGGCGAACACCAGGGCGGCGACTGGATCCTTGTCGAATACATCACGCCGCTGCGCATTGTTCCGTGGGATGAAGTCCGCCAGATGCAAGAACAGTCCATAACCCAGCACAACATCAAGGAGTAAATATGATTACCGTTGACAACTGCATAAAGAGCAAGACCGCTTTAAGCATACTCGACCGCACGTTGCTGCTTGCTGCATTCAAGCTCAAAGGAATCAACGTACTGTCGAGCGGCGATTTCACCCATACAATTAGCCCAGACCGCGTGAAAGTGTCCATACCGAAAAAAGTTAAGTTTTCGGTAAGTCGACAATCCATCGAAAAGTTCATGAATATGGGTTTCTGGATGGTTCCGGTCACGACGCTCGCTGGCCGTCTGATCTACCATATCTACGGTACGCAGCTCGCGGCCAGCAGAGGCACACAGTTCCTTCAAGCCAGATTGAATACGCCATCTGATGACGACTCGAAGGCTATTAAGCCAGTTCAGAAGATCACTGGCGAATCCCTTATCGAAGCTACTGCCGACGGCGAATCCTACTGGCACTGCAACTGGAAACCGTCCAACATAGTAGCGAAACTGTAGACTGGCGGCAGTCCTCCGGGACTGCTCCATTCTTTTATTTTTATTACACAAACCAAGGAGAATCAATCATGGCTAAAAAGAAAACTGACCCACGCACTACCAGAAAGCAAGTCGAACAAGACCTCATGGCCATTCGCCTTGACAAGGTGAACAAACTGGTAGCGGCCAAGGAAACCCACGACAATGCCGTTAAGAAAGTCCTTGAGGACGAACTGCGCGATTACGGCAAACAGCTTGACTTGTTCATGAAGCGTGCTCCAGACCTGGTCCAGATGGCCACTCAGGTGTCCAAGCTCGCGGCTCTCCCGACTGTCAAGATGCGAAAGTTCTGTATGGGTAAAGAAGAGTATGTATTCAGGGCATCCACTTACCGGACCAACTACAGCACGCAACTAATGTGCATCGGAGCGACTCGTCCGCGTGAAGGTTTATGTAGTGCCAGTTACATCGTAATCGGGCCGGATGGACAGTGGGTCACCAACAAAGTTTCTGCTGAACAGTTGGTACATTTCGAGGAACTTGAAAATAAGACAACCGAGAACAGGTGGCGTCCGAACGCAAAGGACTTCATGTTGGCAGCCCTGGAATGGGAAAAGCAACTGTATGCCTTGGTGGACCGTCTGTAATTAAAGGTGACACCGTTCTTTTATTTTTATCACACAAACCAAGGAGAATCAATCATGGCTAAAAAGAAAACTTATTTCCAAGCAATCAGTTACACCACAGATCACTGTGACGGTGACCTGATTGCCCCGGCGTGCTGGAAACCTACCGCCTTACGCACCGAGGCGGCCAACCAGCTCATGCAAGAGATCGATGAATCATTTTCTGGAAAGATCCGTACCGCGAAGCAGCCCGGCCCGGACTATCTCGTGCTCGAATGCAAGCACAACTCCGTCAACAGCTGCGAATGGGACTACCGGAAGATCAAAAACTGGAAGATCAACAAGAAATACATCCAGCAGCTCCATGACTGGCTGGCTGCTGGCGAAATCGACATAATTAGGGTCACTGTACCGGCGTTCGTGACCTATGGCATGGAACAGATCGACGAGAGTGCCGACGTTTTCTATATCAACGATTTCGCTCTCTAGGAACATCGAATAATGCTGACGGCGACACCGCCGTCTTTTTCTGCTGGTTGTCCTACGGACGACTGACAGAACACTGGCGGGACTGCCTCTTTCTGATATAATTTAGACACAACCAACCGAAGGAGCTACTATGGCAAAAAAGGAATCTAAGAAACTATTCCACGAGGACACCAAGACGGTGACGCCTAACGGTATCGAGCGATACAGCTTCGACCCGTCCGAACACATCTACGGCTTCAGCCTCGCTGGCAACATCAAGGTCGGGCGTATCGCTACCTGGTCTACCTTACTAGGTGATTACACCTATAAGGGGCTTGACGGTCTGCTCGAAGATATCAAGGGCACGTGTAAGAACTGCGCCGCTTGCAAGAAGTCTTGCTACGTCCGCGCCTCTTACCGCTTCCCCGGCGTCGTCCACTCTCAAGCCGTCAACACGTGGGGACTGCGTAACGAGCTGAAGAAGGTCGAGGCAGACCTCGCCACCCAGATCGAACGTCGCCACATCAAGATCGCTCGCGTCAACCAGTCTGGCGAACTTGAAAACCAGCGGCAGATGGCAATGTGGTGCAGACTCGCCGCCAAGTTCCCCGACACAAAGTTCTACATTTATACCAAGATGTACGATATCGTCGGAAAATTCTTGGACAAAGGCGACGTGCCGCCGAACTTTACAATTTTATTTTCTGTATGGCACAAGTACGGCGTCGAAGAATACAAAAAATATTCTCACTTGCCCAACGTCAAGGCGTTCGTCTTCGACGACGGCGTTGACTGCCAGCTACGTACAAAGTGCTACTGTCCGGCATACTTGATCGTCGGCAAGGCCGGCAAGGCCAAGCTCAACCCCGACCCGAAGTCGCACTGTGAAAACTGCCGACTTTGTATCGACAGCAAGGTCAAGGTAATCGCTTGTCACGACCATTAATTTAATTTTTCAACTCCCTGGTTACTGGGCGGAAGCGATTCCGCCCAGTTTTTTATTGCCTACCCCATAGGGTGACTGGCAAAAGACCAGCGGGACTGCTCCAAATAATTATTTATTATACACAACCAAGGAGATTAATAATGTTTGAAGAAAGACTCGAAGAAGTGGCTCAGCTCACGGGTGAAATTGACTACAGTGACGCTTGGGCGCTCGACAGGAAGGCTACCGAAGACAAGGAGTTCCGCCAGAAGGTGAGGGCTGCCCTCAACGAATACGACGACGCCGTCGTCGAAGAGGACCAAGACGGCATGGACGCAGCTGGACGTAAACTCAAGGAACTTGTAAAGGAGTGCGCATAATGGCTAAACCGGAACTGAATAAAAAATATCGCTGCACCCATGGCTTCACCCATCCTAACTTGGGCTACAGGCTCCGCAAGGGCAAGCGGTACGTATGCACGGATATTCAATCGGATAAGGATTTAATAACTATGTGCGGCATGTATGGCAACGTCGTAAATTGCAGCCAGCAGTTCTTCAATGAACACTTTGAAGAAGTCGATGCAGCAAGCCAGCCGAAAACATTGACACTCACGGCTACTGAAACCGTCTGGATCAAAAATTTCTTTGAGGAACACATCGACGAGATTGCCGACCTCGACGGCGGAACCGACTACGAAGCTCTGTTGACGGTCGAGGAAAAGATTAAGAATCTTTAAAGACTGGCCGCCGGACGGCGGGACTGCTCCGCCGTCTTATTCATTCTACACAACCAAGGAGATCAGAAATGAAACAGTTTAGCTTGATTATCTTCCATCAGGACGACAGAACAGTCGAATCCTTCGGAATGTATCCAGTCGAAAAGAAAGCCATCGACGAACTTCATTCATGGGCACGGCAAAAGGTCGAAGACGAATACTTCAGAAACCATCTGGAAACCGTGTACTTCGACGGAAAGTGCTTCGAGGGCGATCTGGAAGAACCAGACCTCGACGAATTGCTGGCTGCCATCAACGAGACGACCGACAGCGTGTCCTTTGAAACCACTGGCGGCGACTACATCGACTGCTCTGTCTGGGAACACGAATGTAATTTCGTGGCTGTACACGGCGCACAGTATGACAACCAGAACGGCAATCTCCGTTCCTTTGTCAAGATTTGCGCAACTGTCGGCGAAGCTATCCAGTTCGTCATCGACGACTTCAAGAAGCTCGCCGAATCCTACAAGGAACAGTCCGACGGTATCACGTTCCCCACAATTAAGATGCTGCGCCAGACCAAGTGCGCGGAGTCGCCGAACACCTGGCCCGTCTGGACGAAGTGGACTATAGAACAACTGTAGTGGAGATACGGCAGTCCGTAAGGACTGCCACGTTTCCGCTTGACAACTCGATTATTTTTATTTATTTTTATACCACACACTCAACCAAGGAAGCTATATGGGATATACAAATACCTGGACGCCGAACAAGCATCGGCTAGACCAGATGAAAGAATTTGATCCGGACATGCTCGACGAAATCCGAAATGTCGTCAAGACATACAACGAGCGTGCGGCCAAAAAAACAACCGACACTATCCACAAGCATGTAAAGGCCGAAATAAGCTCGGACACAATCCACATCAAAGGAACCGCGGAATCATTTGACTTTAACTTGTGGTACTGCGACGGAAAGCGTGACGGCTTGCCAGCAAGCTATGAACGACTAGGCATCGATTCGTGGAAGTTTTGCAAAACGTCTGGCGATCCGTACGACGCCGTAGTCAAGTGCATCTTGATGTGTCTGACTTATCACGGTCTGCTACTCAGCTGGGACCATGGCGGCGACGGCAACTGTACGGAACACCGCAAAGCGATAGCCCTAGCTAAACGTTGCGACATCCCTATAGTCCACGGTTTCCATCCAGCCACTAATAGAGCTTACTAGATTTGCCCTTCTCCCTGAGGGCAGCCGGCGGTGATTAACCACAACACACCCACACAACTTCACCGTCGGCAAAATATTTTTCGTGCAGCGGGTTGTGTTCACGGCCTTCGACGGTCGCTGCATGGAAATCCTTACCGTCGAAGGCCACCCGGTCTGATAGCATAGTGGCAATGCGACGGACGGACAAACTGGACAGTATAGGCTCGCGAGGAACGGCTGTTCGGGAACCCGGATCCGTAGTCGTCGGTTCGAACCCGACTCAGACCTCTACCTAATAATAGCTCCCTACTTAGCACCAGTTTACCTATGGGTAGACTGGTGCTTCTATCACGGGACTGCCTCGCTGGATTATTTTCTTATCACAGTAAATATCAACGCCGCATATCTCGTCGATACCAACGTCGTCAGAGTAAACGGATAAACTTATCGCATCAAAGGAGCCTACTTATGAGAATGAACTACGCTGACCCGGCTTGCTGGTATATCCATGAACAAGCTCGCAGAGAACAGTTGCGAGAAAATAATCAAAAATTACTACACAAGCAGCTTTTCAACCGAGCATTCCAGCAAGGAATGATTAAGAACGAATACGGTCATATCGTCGTACTTGACCATGACAGAGCAGTCAACCACTTCAACCATCACCCAGACCTATTCCTTCACATCCCGTTCAACTATGACTACCTCGCCCATGACAAGGAAGCTCTCGAACGAACGCTGAACGAAGCTTGGAGATACGTCAATAGCCCCAGCTAATTTATAGCTATGTCAACCCAAAGTGTTGCTGACAATCAGCAAACCATTTAACTTAAAAAGGAGAACAACATGCCGTCAATAAACAAGGAACAACGCGAAACAATAACGGTAACTGTACAGTATGAAGTGAAAATAACCGCAACGGGCGCAACGCATGACAAGCGTAAACAATGTGCTGAATCGCTTGCCGGAACCCAGTTAACTAAATCTATTGGTTGCAAGCTCATTAGTGCCAAGGCAAAAGAATAATTGCTTAACAACACTTTGGATGTATATAGCCTAAGTTTTTATGCTCCGTGGTTGGAATGCTCCAGGTCCTCCGGGATCTGGGGCATTTTTTGTGCCGACGTCCCCACACGACTGACAGAAAAAACACGGGACTAGACCGTTTCCCTATTGACAAGGTGCCGACGGCATATTATATTTGTACCATACCCTCACGCGCACAAAGGAGTCAACCATGCTTACCACGGAAATCAAAGCCGCCATCAAGAAATCCAAGAAATTACTAGCCGACGACAAATTCGTCGCGTTCGCTGGCGTCGCCACGACGACGGTCAACAAGAAACTGTTCACTGACGTGCTTAAAAGCCATAACAAGATATTCAAAACCAATGTGATAGTCGAATGGCCAGGTCTCCCGGCAGAAACCATCTTCGCGTACTCCAAGAAGGGACTCGCCCGTGCATCCATCTACATCCAGACGACGGGAGCATCAGAGGCCACAAGCGACCACATCTCGGTCACGTTCGGCACTGACGGCGACTTGCCCATATTCAATACACCGGAATTCCCAATCTGGTCTGGTGCGATGCATTTGCATCTCAAGGCAAACGAATCCGGAAAATTTAATCTAGCGATGTTGAAAATCAATAGCATCTTGCAAGAATTGGAGACTCTGGTAGAAGCGCACCAAGCAGTCCAAAACATGCTCAAACTGAGCATAGAAATGGACCAAGACTCTCCCTTGAAATATTAATTTTCCGAAACATATATATGGTAGGATGCATATGAATGTTAAACTCGAAGCTACTCTAGTAAAAAACGACCGTGGAATCAAAAATGAATTCCCTGAAGGAACTAAATCAAGAACATTCTGGGTACGGAATATTGAAACCAATATCTGTATACTCGTGGAAATATACTTCTTGCCAGACGGCTCGCATATCTTCAGATTTGTCAATGACCTCATTATTCAGCGCCACCACATGTACTCGGCAGCAGAAGTATCGCTGCTGCATGCTTTTATCGGATGGCTCTCAGACCACGTGAAAGAGGTCTACCCGACTGACGAACATCCGGCGGGAGTGCCGCTCGACCAGATTAAATAAGCACAATTCAACCAAGGAGATTAATTATGGCAAACAATCAGAAGTTCATCGCTATCGTCATCGGTGGCACAACGCTCGACTGGTGCAACAACAGCACCCCGATTCCCGACGTGTACAAACTCATTGAAACGCCGACGACCCGCAAGAACGCCGCCGAAGAATTGTTCCTTAACATCGAAGATGCCATCGTCAACTGCGACCAAAAATTCATCGACGTGGCGAAATATAAGGCCGACGGAGCGAACCAGCTCCGCTTCAGAATCACCGACAAGGACCCGCACGAAGCCGACCTTCAGCTCATCAAGCAGCATCTTATCGACGGCGGTGTCGACGTGGTCTTTGTCAGACCCAGCGCATGTGCTCCGACACTATACTGCCTCGTGCCGGTGAACGGTCGCTGACTATGATAGGAGACGGCCTATGGATTTCTTGGTCTTGGTCGACGTAAAGATCACCGTACACATGCCTATCACCGTAGAGGCTCACGACGCCGAGGAAGCCACCGAACTGGCCAGAACAATGGCTATGGCCAAGTTCGAAGGCGACCATCCCGATATAGCCAACACAGCAACCTCAGTCATTCCAGTGGTGGAAAAATAATTTTTCGGCAAAACCCCTTGATTGACTGGCGAATCCATCGCGGGGCTGCCGCCCACACTTATCAACTCGTATACAACCCATACAAACATAGGAGATACCATGATCGCTTTCGCTAATGTAAAATACACCCAGACGTTCTTCCCATCAAAAAGGTGCAAGAAACTCCGTACCCGTACCGTCACCAAGGAATGCCAGGTCAAAATCAAGGAAGTGTCCGATAAGGAATTCCCAGTCGCCTTCAAGGTCAGAACGTACGAACACGTCTTACCTAAGTGTTCCTCTTTTGACCAGGCCACGGAAATCTACATCGGAAATGGCGCCAAAAGCAGATACTTCACCGAAACCGTCAGAAAATTCGGTAAGAAGTTCTTCCGCCCGATCAGATACGCGTACGGTTCCGTATTCTCCGTTTCCATCGCCAAGGCCGCTGACGCTCTCACCAGACCGCTCAGCAACTGGCAATACTTCGGCGGAAACGAATCCTACGAGTTCAATCCGGAAACCGCGATCGTCGTAAACGACAACTTCAAGACCCATTTCAAGGAGCTTAAAAAGTTCGCCAGTAAGTTCGTCGTGTACCACAACACGCTCTGGGAAGAAACTCCGGAACCCATGTACACGTACTACACGTTCGGCTTAGGTGGTGGTCACGGAAGCATGTGCATCGGCGTCGATTATTTCAGAAACCAGTCGATGTACTGGCACGCCGACCAACGAGACCAGGTCATCAAGAAAGCGCTCAAAGTCGCTGAAGCCAGACATGAACCGAATGATGTTGTCAAACATCTTAAAAACCCAAAGGAATTCATCTGGGTAGTCAATAGCCCCGGCTAATTTTTGCTCTCCGTGGTTGGAATACTCCAGATCCTCCGGGATCTGGGGCATTTTTTGTGCCAACGTCACCAACTGACTGACACGGTTTCCACGGGGCTGCCAAAATTTTATATTGACACATCACACGCGGTATATTATATTTGTACCACACACCCACGCACAACCAAGGAGACCCTATGAACCGTGAATGCTTCGGCTTAATAACCAAGGAAACCAAGAAGTATCTTAAAGACCCCAACTTCGTCGTGTTCGGATATGTCCAGTCCAAGCTCGGCCTCGACAAGAAAGCTCTGACAGAAGCCCTAAAGGACGCCCAGGGTATGAGTGTCACCAAGGTCGCACTCAACTTCCCCAAGACCGACCTCGAATACATCGTTATCCACTCGAAGCGCTGCTACGCCATGATCCGTCCGGACAAGGATTACCATAGCGGCAAGCTCTTCGTGACCATCCAAAACTACGAACCGTACGACGACAACCAGTCCATGCTGCCGTCGCCGCACCAGTACACCATCGAAGCGAAGACCGCGCTCGAATTCTACCACGCATTCGTCAGAGTCCACAACATCCTCGTGTTCAACGACTACGCCGTCAAGGCCCAAGCCGAACTCGCAGAAACCATCGAGCAAGTCACCACCAACTGCACCGATGACCAGTTCCTCAAGAAAGGATTTGTCTAATGGCCGACATCAATATCAAAATCAAAGCTACTCTGCGTGGCACCTTCGAAGAATACCCAGAATGAATCAAGGAGAACCATCATGGCACGTATCTATGAAATCCACGCGCTTATCGGTGACGACTTCCATGACACTCACCACGTCGTACGCGGTACGTACCGTGAGTGCATGAAAGAACTCAAATCACGGAAGCTCCCCGACGAGCACCTAGAAGTCTTCCACAAAGAAGTAATCGAGTGATATCACTCGCACGATATGTTTTTTAACCAGGAGAAAATTATGAAATACGAACACAGACACGCGACCACCTCGAAGACTGGCGACGTGGAGTACACCTTCTTGGTGGACGGTGCGCCACTGCCGGACGGCATTGTCTTGAAGGACTACTACATCGTCCGTCTGAGGAACTTCAACTTCCTCATATTCAAGAAGGTGAAGACGGACTTGGACAAGGCTGTCCTCGAACGCTGGAACGCCAATGGTCGCGAATACTTAAACCTCTCATGGGTCCCGAAGGGCTGGAGTCCGTCGGGCGAGTCACTGAGGGCTATAGCGAATGGCGGCGAAGACCAGGTGGTGAGTGGGATGCGGTGTGATTCCAGCCAATCGGAGTGCAAGGCCGAGGATGGGCAAATTCTGTACGCCTTGCCGATCTACTTCGACTGCTTGGGAGACGCCGAGGACAACTTGCGCTTAGTTGACGCTCTCTTGAAAATACAAGGGAATGGCTAGGGCGTGGCGGGACTGCCTCGTCCTTGTATGGGATATGCACAACCGAAAAGGAGAATGAGTTATGGACGCAAAGCAGTTCATAGAACATGTCGCCGAATGGGGCAATGGCCGCACCTTCGGTAGTGTTGAAGAAATCCTTACTGGAATCGAAGCCGAAGCCAAGCAACACGTGGCCGAGGGGTGCATAGCGCGTTTCGTTTCCGTCAGCGACGCTGGCAAGGGATATTTTTTCGTAGTGGGCGACGGGAGTCCGTTCTGCTACCTTCGCGTGTTCACCTCTGGCAAGAAAAAACTTACAATCGTGAAGGTTCAGCAGCCTCGTCTGCTACGTTAAACAAGCACAACCCTATCAAGGAGACTAACATGAACAACATTACGCAAATCTTACGCAAGGTCGATGCATTCGACAAAACGCTCAAGAAGGAAGTCGATAGACTCATCAAACCGATGTTCGATAAACCGCGCTTCGAAATCTTGAAGCCGGATTGTGTGTCCTTCGACACATTCGCACGAATCTCCGGTAGAGTCTGGGACAACAAAGACAACATCCAATATAAATTTAACATCGAATACTACAAGGACGGAAAGGCAATAATTTCCATATCGAAATGGGACCCGACGTTCATTATCCGTACCGGGCCGCTCAAGTCAGATACATGGGAATTCGTCGCACAATCCTTGGACAAAGAACACAATTTCTTCGATGGCGAACTGAAGGACGATACAATCAAGTTCGTCAAAAACAAGTTCAGAGCACTCGACAGAAATGCTAAAAAGTTCAAAAACACCCAAAACAAATCAACAATCTATTAACAATCTATCAACAAGCTATCAACATCTCAGTTGGTAGCTTCTTTTTCGCGATCCTAACGCGGAGACTGACAATGACAGCACGGGTCTGCCTTGTCCAGATATGTCCAAACAGTCGCGACATGTAAAATTTATTTTTATTTCGCTCGCACACGTATGGGAATCGGCTGGATTCGTTCTCGACTGTCAGAAACAGTCACAACGAAGTCTCCGGTTAAACATCTCCATGGAAGATTTCGATCCGCCGATAACTTTCTCACCCTAAGCCATATTTTCCCGAAGGAGGAAACCGGGGCACACGCGAGGACACCTTTTCCGACCGATGTACGCCTGTTTAATACCCAAATCAAGACCGAAAATTCCCGATTTTTTGAAAAGGGCGACCTGCGGTCGCCCTGCAACTACGTGCAACGTTCCGGCAGCCGCGAGTGCGTGCCCAAAAGAATGCACTGTACTGCCAGATGAAGACCCTTGATTTTCAGAACAAGATATTCACAACTTATCAACAATAGTACCCAAAATTCCCCACAATTTCCCACATCTACCCACTATAGGATGGACTGAGACGGGAGAGTCGGGGCTGCCTTGTGGTTATATACAAGGTGCAGACAACAATTAAACAACAAAGGAGACTGAAAATGGTAAGCAAAAAGGTAAAGTTGACGGCGACGCGATACAATTTCATCAATACTGTGCATGTCGCGTGTCGTTCTGCTAGGCGGATTGAGGACGGCGAGGACGGTATGGAGTACGAGCTGTACACGTGCGGCGAGACGCGACTCATTGCCAAGCTGGACTTGAGACGTTCCGACGGGCCTCGTTACAGCGTGAGCAGTGTCAGTCCGCACCCTATCGGAGGCTACCACGTGGACTTGTTGCACAGCGGTACGAGTCTGCGTGATTTCGAGGAGTGTCTGCGCGGGTTGCCGGGCGGTCTTGGTGGGCTGTGACTTCGAGGCCGGCTAGACTGGGACGGGAGAGTCGGGGCTGCCTTGGCTGGCTATTGGTTGAATAACCGACAAAGGAGATACTATATGGGCATAATAAGAGGTCGCAAGGGGTACAGTCCCGACCGCATGAACTTGTACGAGAAAGGCGACGAGATACTGGACCTGATGGGTCGTCTGGCGTTCGGCTACGATGGCAGCAGTCTCGAATACAAGTACCGTTGCCATCGAGAGAAGCCGACGGTGTACGAAGTGAGCGGGTTCCGCTTCACTGTGTCCAAGAAGGAAGGTCATGCGGTGCAGATGTGGGATTTCGGCCATAGGGTGAACATCCATATAGCGTCGGCATCCCTTTTGAGGCAAGTGGAGTACCTTGAGGCTGTCCGGGGCATCATTCGTCCGATCTGGGAGTCTGCCGAGGCATGCATGTCGGAGCTGTTCTTGACAGTTTCCGAGAGGGACGAATCTTTCTGGGAGAAATTCCACGCGATAAATGCCAAGTACGATAGAGTCAGTCACGTTTCCTACATGGTAGGCTACGAGCCGAGGTCTGTGGACGGCAGCAAGTACATATATTTTCCGGGCGAATCGGATTCCAAGGAAGACGGCGACGGTCTGTCCGGGTCGTTCGAGGACATCGGCGTTAAGGAGATCGGCCTTGGCGTTCCGGGGAAGCACGAGGTCGCTTACCTTCTTTCCGACGGCAGCATAGGGATAGGTTCTGACGGCAAGGAACTTCGTGCGGAGTACGACGGCTCGTGCTTTTCGAGGGTGGACGCATGCGCGGGGTTGCTTGACCGCATGACCGACCGCATGTACCGGAAGGCGGTGTTTCGTTAAAATAATTTTACGATATGGGAGTATTGACATGTCGTGAAACAAAACATATATTTTCCACAAAAGGAGATTGTCATGGAAAACGAATTGAGCCAGTTCGAAATCGAGAACTTCAAGGTGATGGTACGTTCGTTATATCCGAACGCCAAGGTGGACAGAGAAGCTTGTGTCCCGACGGTGCGTCTGGCAGAATGGCCGGACAAGTCAGTCGTGTACGCCGAAATGAACCTTAATCGCGACAAGGAGTACCGTGTCGTCCTTGACGAACCGTGGACTCAATGGGGCGACATTGGCAGCATTCGGTCACTGCATGTACTTTGCAGCGTCAATGACGCGCAACAGTTCATGTCTGGGCTGAAAGGCCTCGAACGGACATTGAAACTTTTTAACAAGGAGTTGTAAGAATGGAAAACGAATTGAGTCAGTTCGAAACCGAAAACTTTTACGAGATGGTACGTGCGTTCTACCCGAACGCCAAGGTGGATACTGACTTGCGATCAATAACTGAACTGCCGACGATGCGTCTGGTGACATACGACGACGGTTCGTTCGTGTTTGCGGATATTGACAAGACAGCCGGCGAGCTACAGTACGTAATCACCTACCAGACGTGCTGGGACCATACGATGAGTCAGGTATTTAGTGGGCATGAAGTAAAGAAGTTCATGTCTGGGCTGAAAAACCTCGACCGGACATTGAAACTTTTTGACAAGGAGTTGTAAGAATGGGACTGAAGCAGATACAGCGTAGCGAACCGAAGGAGTTTGTCGCCAAGCCCAGCGGCAAGAAGGGCCTGACTGTCGCACAGAAGATGTCCGACATGGTCAGACAGATGAACATCCACTACAGCAAGCTGGTGGCGTACCGGGCTAAGTTCATCGACTACAAGGGCAAGGTAGGCGCGGACGACTACCCGATAGCGGCTGTCATAGCCGAGGACAAGGCGGAGCATACCGCCCGTGAGTTCGCCTCTCGCATGTACGGCTACGTCGAGTGCATGCGGACGTATGGTATGACGGTGCGCATCACTGTCGATACGATCAGCGGCGGTCTTCCGCTGTACTGCATCGAGATAACGGGCGACTGATCCGCCGTCGGCGGGACTGCCTTGGAACGGTATATATGGAGCACACTCAGCCAAAAGGAGACTGAAAATGAGGAAGTTCACAGACACGATAACCAAGTCCGAGTCTAGTAAACTGGGCATTGTCACGCAAGCAATCGAATCGGCCAAGTGGCACGATAAGTACACCAAGGAAATCAAGGTGAACTACCGCAGGGGCATTGTAAGCCTAGTGCTTCGCGACAGCTGCATCCGCAAGAGCGACGGCAGACCGAAGTCGTACATCATCATTGCGATTAATTCTCTGGTCAAGTCCATACGTGAGAAGAACGCAATCGACGTGGCATTCAGCGAGAGAGGGTCGGTCTTTCATTCGGTCGATATCGTCGTCAACGGCTACCACAAGGCCAAGACGGTTGTAGTGCCCAAGCAGTACGGCAACGGTACGCTCGGCAGCGTCCCCAAAAAGATAACGAGGCTTGCGGTCGCCATCAAGGAGCTTTGGCTGTGCAACCGATTCTCGCCGTATGCGATGACGTTCAAGCTCCATGACGGCGATAAGGTCGTGAAGTGCAGCGGACCCGAAGCACTGCAAGGATATTTCCGTCATACGTTTGAAAGCGTGGACGCGGTGTCCATGATGGCTGCGGGTGCGATGCTCGGCGGCGTGCATGATGTGGAAACATGCGAATACTTTGTGCCGGACTCCGTAACGATTAGCGACGGTGATACTGGAGACCAATACGAGATCAAACTGTGAGGCGACCATGACAAAGAAAAAAACATTTAATTCTGCGGACAAGACCGCAATCGAGAACTTCAAGGTGATGGTGCGTTCGTTCTATCCGAACGCGGTGTTCGACCGCGACGAAATCGTCAATGGCGGTTCGGTAAGTCTGGCGTGGCTTTACGGCTATGACCCGAAAACGGACCAGATGGGCATGCACTGCGGCACGGCCATGATGATACAGAACCGGCGCGGGTGCTGTTACGCCGTTTCGGAGTACCATGGCAAGTCCTGGGACACGGTGTCCCACACATGGAACAAGAAGTATTTCCTGACCGCTTTGAAGAAGGTGTCGGAAATCGACTGGCCCAAGCTGTGCGGATCCGTCCAGTGACGGGCAAGGACTGAGGAGCCGTCGGCGGGACTGCCCTGGAACTGTATATGGAGCACACTTAACCAAAAGGAGATTGAGGTGTTGACATTTTTTGTGACTTTCATGTGCATCACGGTAGGCGTGACCGTGGTTGGCATGGTGTCGTTCATGCGCAAGGACTACATGGCCTCGTCCGTATGCTGTTTGCTGGCCGCGATCATGTGGATTCCGCACTTCATACTGGACGTGCAAGAAGGCAATTGGTGGATGAGCGTGCTGATGGTTATACTCTGCTTCTACGTGGCTATCGTCAGCAAGGGCAAGATGATATTCGATTTACTGCATGATGGCGAGCTGGTCGCGTTTGACGAGACGAACGGCACGTTCATCATGCGGTTCACCGACGAATCCACGATGGCCAAGGTAGTCAAGTATGTCGAGGATGATTCGTCGGTCGACGGCGACACGCACGTCATTATAGTTTGCGGAAACTATATTGCCGTCCAGACGGACAGCATCAACCGTGCACGTGGGTTGTCAGATGAACTAATCAATAAGTCTGGAGAAACTAAATGAACTACGAAATGATGCTGTGGGTCGTGGGGTTCTTGGTTGGAACGTCTGTGCTGGGTACAGTGTTTGCGTTCTTCGTCAAGAACTACGAGGCTGCGATAGCTAACTATATATGGTCATGGTTATTCATGATGTGCGTGCTTACCGTGGACGTGACGTGCTATGTCACGGAAGTCCCCGGAGAGACAGTGACACTGTTCGGACTGACATTGGACGTATATTATCTTTTGATTCTGTCTGGCATGTTGTTGCTCTGTGAGAAGTACAACCACCGAGTAAAACACGTGGCTTGACTGATCCGCCGATGGCGGGACTGCCACGGCGATCTATTCATTACACAACCAAACGAGGTAAAACATGGAATTTACAGACGAATTACTACAGAAGCTTGAGGCCGAAGGCATTTCATTCAGCCGCGAGGATGACGGCCACATCTGCTACATGGCCAACTATGAGCATGCCAGCGCAGACATCGACCCGGTCGCTGAACGTTTCAAGATCGTGAACGAATGCTGTGAACAGAACGAGTCCGGCGTCCTTTGCGAACGTACATTCAGCAAAATTTTTGACGGTCGCGTACCGAGCGCCGAGGCTGTGCTGAGGGATGTTGCCGAGGCGTGCGGAACACTCGACCAAGGGATCGAAGACACGCTTGAACAGTTAAACGGTTATGACATCGCGTCATACTAGGAGGAAATCATGAAAAACGGACCAGTGACTGGGTGGCTTAACAAGATCGGCGAGTTCGTTGATGCGCCGAGCAAATTTCACGACAATAAGGCTGAACGAGTCGTAAAACGCTGCATGAAAAAGTTCCTTAACTCTGGGTTTATCCTTCAGATTGCGGACTTTCACGTTAGCGAACGATCAGTCCGCCTTACGCTTACCGGTTGGCGTGGGGATTTCTGGATTAATGGGGATTTCTGGATTACTTGGTACGACGACAAGAACATGTATGGCTGTGGGTGTACTGTCGAATGCGACCAGTGCTACCTCTACTGGAAGGACGGCGAACCGATGAAGTCGGTCAAGGAAAGAATCAGCAAGGTATACGACTTGTTCGTGATGTACCTCAACACCAAGGTCATCCAGAGAGAACTCAAGGACAAGTACGACGCCACCTTTAATGACGTAATTCGATAAAAAATAATTATTATTTCTCTTGAAAAGTATTGACAAAATACTTTTCAAGAGTTATATTTTAGCCAAGGAGACCTAAAATGACCGATAATTTTGTACAAGCCGAATGCTATCTGGAATGCGGCACGTCCATCAAGGGCGAGCTTGGCAGATCCTTCAACAAGAAAATGAAGAAACTCATCGACGAGCACAAGGCCGAATTGGAAGCCGCTGGCGTGTGCGTACAAGACTACGGCACAATCCTGGAGTACACCTACAGACCGTTTTCCGGGAACGACTTGACTGGTCGCCGTCAGCGGATCGGATTCGTGGATGCCAAGACGAGGTACTGGCTCATCCCTACTTGTAAGCTCGACGGATGCGACAACACTTATCTGAAGTCCATCAACGCGAATGGAATCGACGCAATCGACAAGCTGTTCGAGAACGAATGGTTCAAGGAACATGTCACATTAATGAAGTATCTTGGAAGTTCCTTTAAATATCGTCCGTTAGTCAGCCCGTGCATGCAAGAATGCCTCGCCGACGGCGGGACTGCCACTTCTTATCATTAATAAAGCGCAACAAGGAGTAAATCTATGTCAGAAGCACCATTTGTAATACAGATTCCGCCGCAGGAATCGCCTATCCAGTACGAGGACGGGTTTTCCACCACGTTCAAAAGCGACTTTACAATAGCCGATGCGTTTGGAGAATCCGCCGTGAGGGACACATACAACCGGGCCTTCAACGAATGGAAGGGCCAGTACCGCTACCTCACCGACCTCGTGATTACGCTGAACCACAAGATCTGGGAACACTACGAGAAGGGCAACAAGGAGCTTTCGAAGGTCTACGACGAACTCTGGAAGGTCGCTGACGCATACGCATGTGACAACCTCAAGGGCGACGAACTCGCCTACTTCTACACGACCACCGACTAAGAGGAAGTCTGCCACGGCCAGGTATTGATAATACACACCCAACAAACCAAAGGAGATATAAAATGTTAATAGCCGAAAGAATCGCCAAGATGGCGACAAAGGCAATCCTCAAGAACGCCAATGTAGACCTCGAAGCCACCCAAGGCAAGATGAAGAACGGATTTGCTTCCGTGGAATCCGCGCTCGAAAAGGTCTTGAAGGCGTACGACACCGCCTTCGACAAGGGCTACGTAGTCAAGAAGTATTCGTACAAGCTGACCGCGTACAGCGAGGAACGTGGCTACAACCGAAACATGAAGTACAAGAAGCCGACTGTGAGGTGTACCGTGCGGATCGTCGGCGACAAGATCCGCGACATCGCGTTCGAGCGTGACGAACTCTATCCAGAGCAGAACGTATGGAGCAAGGTGGTCACGGACGGCTACGAGACGAGGAAGGACGCGCTGACCCGCTTCCTCCGCACAGACCATCCGTTCAGCACTGGCGACGAGAACGCCACATGGGACACCATGCTACACAACATGCGCGACTTCGCCGTGTACGGCTAGACTGCTAAATAGGTGGCGGGACTGCCCCTTGTTTGTATGGGTAAGGGGTAACCGACAATCATTCAACTGGAGATACAATATGAATCAATTCGATACTATTACTAGCGAAGAGCAAGAGAAACTGAATACGCTCACGCAACAACTAAAAGAAACCCAAGTTTTCCGTAAATTTGCGGATGGTGTCGAACTTATACCGAATCGTCACTTGGGCAAGGTGACGTTCAAGCTTGTGTCCGATGCTTATCGTCAGCAAGACCACTGTCCGAAGAAACGTGTACGCCAGTTAGCATGCGACGCATGCGACTTGCTTACCAAGCAAGTCGGCAAGACCGTTACGTACTCGATCGACGACCGCGAAGCCCATTTCTATCTGCGCGACTACCACACGGCACAGTCCGTTAATCTCCACGGCATTGACTCCGACGCGGAACTGAGTGAATGGTCCGCCAAAATCATCAAACTGACGGAATGCGTTGACCAGTTGCATCGTGCCGGCATCAGTGACGGATTTTCAATCGTCTATATGAAACGTGACCTAAACGGCAAGGTCGAGCAGAAGAGTTTCGACATGCAAATTAATTGTAAGCTTCATAACACCAAGCTGAAAATCATGGTCGCACTGTCTCGCCAGTTCGGCGATATCATTGACTTGATCAACTATGAATGGTTCATGCCGAACTACGTCGAAATTAATGCAAACGATACCAACGACAAATTTACCATGGTGGTTTAGATATGACCGAATCGAATAAAGAATTTTTAGCTCGCCTGTACTCGAAGGCGTTCCTTGCATGCGCAAGAACGGTGAAGTACAGCCGGGTAGTATGTGATTTCCAAGTCCTTCACCGCAAGGACTTCGTGAAGGACTGGGGAGTAACCCACAGCTCCGGCTGTGTCGGAGGCTGGACGAAAGTTCGCAAGACCCACAAGTTCGTTGGCGTTCTCACCGTCAGCTATCTCGGCAAGCGGTTACACTATGCCGCAAGCGACAACGACCCGGTCTGTGCTGGGTCGCTGGTGATCCAGCATGTGCTCAGCAAGTTCCATGGCGCCAATCCAGACCCGATTTATAAAAAGCTGAGCCGCTTCCTTGACAAGTACGTCGATGAAGCGTCCAAGCCGACGACCGTTTAACATGTCTTTACGCATGCTAAAAAAACCGAAACATATATATGGTATGGTGTCTATGAAAAAGCTTTATGAACGGAAATTGGCGGAGGCCAGAAATGCAATGTAAGAATCATGGAACAACGGTCGACATTTCTTTGCATGACGGCCCGACCGTCACCCATGCGTGGGACGTCCTAGAGGAAGCCTATGGATCTCCGCTCGACGAAGAAACTTTGCGGTATCTGGCATCGGCGACGGAAAATGCGTCCGGCTATCCCTACATGACCGACAAAGAAAAAGAAGACGAATTGTGGAAAATTATTAATCAAAAAGGAGTTTAATATGGCAATGGCAACAAAGCACGAAATTCGCAAGATGCTGCTGAATGCGGCAAACTTGTTGCAAAAGGTCGCTGACGATTACGTAATGGGCAGACCGGTTTCCCGTCTGGACATCGCCAGCATCAAGCTCACGGTAAAGACTGGGCTGCAAGTTATCGACGGTTCTTGGGACGAACGTCTCAAGGCTCACGGAATCAGCACAGAATTTCCAAAGAGACGCTAGATGATGATTGATTTCGATACAGTGTATAGCAAGGGTATTGAGGTAGGCTGGTCTGGCCTATCCTATCAAGAGCATGCTGTATTGCTGTATCATAACGTCAACGAGCGTGTTCTTGAGGAAGAACGAAAAAAGGAGTTTTCCCATGTGTAATATTTTTTGCTTACCAATACCGTTTTTGATATTTCTCGACTTTGTCGTGTCCGCATTCTTGGCGGCGTGCTTTGGGGGAGCGCTCAGAAACCCGGCTGATTTTGGGCAGTATTTCGGCCCTATAACCGACAAGGAAATACTGGAAGAACTGCGAGAAATCAAAGAACGTAAAGAACATCCAGGGAAAGAAGTCGTGATATATCTCTGTATTTTTGCTGTATTGTTCGTATTCATCGCCCTGATCGAATGTGTCGGGCTATATAGGATAGGACGGTTGTGATATGAATAGGGTTGTCTTACTCATAATTATGCTGTTCATGGCTGTGTCCTCGGCAGTGTTCAACAGCACCATAAGCCGAAAGGCGGTTCGCATCTACATGCGGTCTGGCCAGTGGAATACCGGCGATCGCTATTCCACGATGCCAGTGATAGTGAACGGCAGAGTGACATGTCCGTACGTCGGCAGTATATTTGCCGACCCGTACGAAGACGGCAAGTGCCCTGACGTGAACGTATATCACTTGGTACGTGTAGTCAGTTCGAGCGGCGGCTTGGACTGCTACTACGACTACACGGTCGGCATGTCCTACATGTTCACCGTGTCTGGGCAGTCTCAATGTCCGGATGTTCTGGCGGCCTATGACGGGTTGAACTTTTTTCGTGGGGTATATTTTGATTCCGTCGACGATTTCAAGTTCTACTACCCCGACTCGCTGCTGGTGCAGAAGTTCGAGGGAGACTTCGACCGATACCCGAAGGTGCTTGAGCAAATCCGTTACCGAAAGCTGCACATGCGAAAGGACAAGAAACGGCAAGTAATCAAGTTCGGCGACTGATTTAAACGTGGCGGGGCTGCCTCGGATTTAAATTATTTTTGACGAACATATTGACAAGTTCAAAGAAAAAAGTTATATTCATGACCGAGGTAGATAATGAATATTAGCACTATATATGGCGCATTCAAGATGTACTTGACCACAACGCATGCGGTCGCTTTTTACGGGTTGCATACCGAGAAGAACGGCTTTATAAAGCATGACCGCACCTTCAACGAGCGGACTGACTTGTCTGGCCATGTAGATGCCGACATCGCATCGAAAGTAGTGACTTCACTTGACAGTTTCGGCGTGGATGGCGTGAAAGTTGACCGTATTGAATACGGCCCCGTCATCACTCGCGTAAACCTCGTGTTGCCGCAAGGTACGAGGATAAAGACTGTAGAGTCGCTTGCCGAAGACATCGCCATGCAGTTGAAAGTACCGAGCGTGTCGTTCACCCAAGTACCGGTCAAGGGAGTGCTTGCTCTGGACATTCCATCCGAGCACCGCAAGACGGTACGTTTCGGCAACGTCCATACGGATGACCACACGGATATGGATCTGCCGCTTGAGCTTGGAGTCAGTGTCACTGGGGCTGCACGTGCGATCGACTTGGCGAAGTCACCGCACTTGTTAATAGCTGGGCAGACCGGATCTGGCAAGTCAGTGTGCGTGAACGCATTGATTTGTTCGCTGTTACGAAATGTATCTCTAGCCGACTTCGATTTGCTTCTAGTCGACCCGAAAGGCGTAGAGCTGAACGAATACAAGAAGCTTCCGAACTGCATAAACGGAAAAATCTTGGTGTCTCCCGAAGACAGTCTTCAAGGGTTAAGGTGGTTGTGTAAGGAGATGGATCGCAGATACGATCTGTTGACCCAGTCCAACTGCCGTAACATCAGCAAGTATAACGAATGGGTGCGTGGCCAGCCGATTGGCATTGGCTGTGCCGAGAAGATGCGGTATGTCGTATGTGTCGTCGACGAGTTTGCTGACCTTATGATGACAGCCGGGGTTGAGCTTACGTCGATCGTCCAGCGTTTGGCTCAGAAGAGCCGAGCGGTAGGCATCCATCTTGTGCTGGCGACACAGCGTCCGTCAACAAAAGTAGTCACTGGAGACCTCAAGGCAAACTTGCCGTGCCGTATCGCATTCAAGGTAAGCTCTGCGGTTGACTCGGTCACTATTCTAGGCCATGGCGGCGCTGAACGTCTGCTTGGGAAAGGCGACATGATTTTGAGTTCCGACCGTGGCGAGGAACGCTTGCACGGCGTTTACTTGACTGATGACGAGATACGTCTGCTCGCTCGAATAGCGTACCTGTCAACCGTAAGCTCTATACTCCGTACGGTGGATTTTGCCGACGGAACATGGTCAAACACGTTGGGTGTGCCGTCTTGGGCATTGGAAACCATGAGTGAGAGCGGTGTCCGTACATTAGCTTCGGACTCGCCCGAATGGCTACGTACTCTTGTCGAAACTAACCGGCAAGTATGGGGCGGCGGCATCGATCCGGACAAGTTCAATCTAGGCGTTCTGGTATGCAGAATGGCGAAACACTTCATGAAGATTGAACGTCTCCGTAGCATCGCCGAGCCGTTGATTGACCCGATATGCGGCAAGATATATGTCCGGGACGGAATCGGATGGGACAAGATGTTATTCGATTCAGTTATGGATATACTGCTTCGCTTGAAAACGTCAACCGTGTATGGCCTCGGTTTCAGCAAAGACAACGTATGCAATGCCCAACAACACAAGTTGCCGTACAATACCGACCTGGAGTACTTACGGCATGTCGCATAGAATGAAATGAACGAGGCGGGGCTGCCTCAGCCTCGTATCGTTCTCAGCACAAATAAGGAGATACAACATGAAAACTGGTTTACTAGACTTGAAAGGCAATGAAATAAAGATAGGCGACAAGTTCCGCTTTATATATCGCTCGCCGATGGGCGATACCTACCAAGATCAATTCGATGACGGCTTGTACGAGATTGCCTATGAACACGGCGCTGTCGTAGCCAAGTACATCGAAGGCCACGGCGTAGAGGCGGAGAACCCTCAACTTCTCCGCAACTATATAGAGACCGAGGAAGGCCGCTACATCAGCAACTACGGCAATCTTACTGTCTACAAGAACGATGTCGTGCTTGGCGAGGTCGTCGAAAAGGGTCCTGGCGAACTCGACGTCGAGAAGCTTCTCATGACGCTCATCGACAACATCGAATATGTCTACTCAAAGACCGACGGCACGTACGGAAACTTGCATCCGAACATCGCTGGGAATGTACAATACATCCGCGGCCAGATCCGCAAGCACAACAAAAATTAACTTTTTAGCTTATACCTATTGACAAACCAGTAGATAGAAGCTACATTTTAACCAGAGGTAGAAACATGATTAGATACAAGGTCACATCGACCCACGTAAACCCGGCCTACAGACCGCTAATAACTTGGACGAATACCAAGGAAGAAGCCGACGCCGTTAAGGCCAAAGAATCTCCGCTTGCCGTCAGCGACATTCAAGAATGTGAAGTTCCTGATGTCATGTACGAAAAGATCAAGGCTCGTCTCTCCGAAAGCGAACAGTTCTGCAAGCTGGACGAATACGACCAGTTTGACGATATCTATCTGTGCTATCGTCGGATGCTCTGCGCCATCGACGATTTCTATGATTCTCGCTACGCCTACTAGGAGATTGCATGAAGAAAAAGTATATGATTCGTCGTGAGTTCTACGGACTCATGCCTAATTTGGGTGTATTCGACACCAAGTCGCTTGCCGAACGGCAGATTGATCTGCTTTTGGTTAAAAAAGCAGTAAAAAGTGGCCGATGGGAAGAAAAATGGGGCAGAAAGCACATGAAGCTAACCATGATCGGAATGCCATCCAAGTGGATTGCGGTGGCTGGATCGTCTCGCGATCCAGTCCATGCCGCCAAGAACTTCACTTCCGACCTGCGACGTCTTGAACGCGAAGCTGGATTTTCCGATTTTTCTGTGTGAAGGAAATGATTCATGGATTTTGATGATTACAAGCCGAACACCCCAGAAGGGATTGAATTTAAAAAATCAGTTTTTAAGGCAATCTGTGACCTTCGCGACATCAAGCCAAATGAGGCGGATGAATCTAAATTCACGTTCAAAAAGCTAGACGACAATCGAATCGAATATCACATCGCATTTACCGAAGGCTGGACTATCGATAGCACGATAGCTACGATTATGGTGGACTTGGCTATGGAAGGGTGCGTCGAAACTGCCGTGAAGATGTACTACGAACATATTTGTGGGTAAGAACTATGATGACTTTTGACGAATACGAACAAAAACAGCACGAAGTCGACTTGTTCAGAATGCAAGTCCAGTGTGCCATCTGTGGTGTGCTTGGCATCAATGCTGGCGACACCGACGGATCCACATTCCATTTCCGCCGCGTAAGCGATACCGATATCGAATACCATATCGACTACGTGGATGGTCGCCGCAAGTCCATCGACCGCAAGCTGGACATCAAGCTCGTAGAGCTTGCCCTGGAAGGCAACGAGGCATTGGCGCGTGACCAGTACCTTGAACTTTATTGCCGAGCGAGGTAAGTATGGCAATTGAAAACATCGAAGACTATTGGCGCGGAGAACCGAACTTCGGGCTCCGCAGACAAGAATGTGTGGTCGTAGTCGACTGCCGAGACACCGACATCGAAGACATCATTCCAAGACAGCGAATCAAGATGTCTAGCACACCAGTCCCATTGTCCGACGGTTTATTTGAACTTTCATTTAAGGAATATTAAAAATGCTTGCAAAACTTAGAACTCTGCTTGACCGAATTGTAACTTGGAATCTTTGGCGCGGTGTAAAAAAGAAGATTCGACCGTTCAACAAAGTAAAGAAGGTCGTACAGCTACGCGACCTTCCATGCTACATGCGGTTGATATTGGACTCGCTGCGCACTGGCGAGTATGCCGGAATCATCTTGGTATCGGACAGCAAGTCCGCGTACAATTACATCAAGCGAACCGTCGGTAACATAAACACAGTCTTCTTCCGTGTGCCGTATAGGTTCAGCATGAACATGCTGTTCACAAAGGTCAAGGAGAATGCAAACGTAATGCACGTAGATTTCTCAGTGACCGGATACAGCAACGATTGCCCGTTTTATGTGCTGGTAGTGCCGAAGGATGGCCGACTGTCCAAAACCCGGCGGGACTGCCACAAGAAAGTATCGAACAAACGCAACATCAAACATAAACAGTCACCGGAGAAATAACAAATGTTAACGTCGCTCAGCATCTTGATCTATCTCGCAGAAATTGTCGATTCAGTTACACTCGCATTCTTTTGGCTAGGGTTGGCCGCTCTAGTTGTGGGTATTTTATGGTTATGGTGGTATCTGACACCAGATACAGAATATCAGTCAGACTTCAAGATTAACCAATCGGCGGTTAAGCGGTGTGTATTGGTGATATGTAGTGGCGTGATAGCAATGTTTTTGTCTGCATGTGTTCCGACAAAGCAGTGCATGTACATGATGTCCGGATTAGCCGCCGTTGAATATTGGCCAAATGTGGAATCGAATAATCCAGAATGTGTAAAGATTATTAAGGACATTAGCGTTATTATTCGTAGGTATTCAGTAGGAGTAGAGCCATGACTAATTCTACATTCTGGCCGTGCCGAACGACAGCAAGCCGAACGAAGGACTGAACCAAGCTCGGCGGGAGTGCCACAATAAACCATTGAATAAACACACAAAAAACCACAACAAACACAACAAGGAGTAATCAACCATGTTTACAACTCTCAGTATCCTCGTCTACATAGCGGAAGTCATCGAACGTGTCGAAGACGTCACCTTCGGACTCGGTCTGTTCTTCGGCATATCAGCCTGTATCTCGGTCATAGTAATGGGCTGTTGCGCGGCTGAAAACGCGTTCGACACGTCGAAGGCTGGCGTTAAGAAGTGGTGCAAGTACACATTTATCAGCGTGATCGTCGCCATTGTGTTAATCGCCATGTCCGCTTTCGTTCCGACCAAGAAGACCGTATACATGATTGCCGGCATACAAGCAGCCGAATACTTGGTAAACACCGAAACCGCCAAGGATATCAGCAACGAAGGCGTCAAGATTTTCAAGGACGTGGGAACCATCATCCACAGCTATGCGGTTGAGGCGGTTGGCACCGTGAAGGAAACGGTCACTGACGGCGCTAAGAAGGCCGCTACAACTACTAGCAAGGTCGTCGAAGCCGTGAAGGACACCGCGTCTTCTGTGGTGAAGGAAACCATTAAGGAAACCATAGGCACGGACAAGTGATATGATTGACACGCAGTTCGAAGAACAAATCCAGATCAAGCTTGCCCAGCGAATCGAACATCGAATGCCGTTCGCCAATAAGATTTATAACGCGATCGGCAGCTTCTATGTAGCTGGCAACAGCCTTAACGAAGAAGTCCCGAACGATTTCGACGTGTACCCAGTGTGGAAAAATCAGTTCGATGACATCCGTACCAAGATTGGCGAGGACAACGTAGTCTGTGTGACAAAGAACGCCACCACGGTAAATATCGATGGCCGTTCCATCCAGTTTTGCAACTATTTCAAGCCTTCGCTCACGGAGCTGATCGAATCCTTCGACTTTGCCCATGTCCAAGTAGGAGCTAGGTTCTGCAAGTCGCTCGGCGGTACTCCGATGAGCCATGTGAACTTTACTCCAGATTGGCTTGTCGCCAAGTCGACCGGTCAGACTTTCTACACCCACTCTGAATATCCGATTTCTTCGCTTATCCGTATAAACAAGTACATCAAGCGAGGTAAATATATCGGCAAGTCATACATACGAGATGTTATGCTTATATTGGCCGATATACTCAACCGGGGCATAAAGGACTACGATGATTTCAAGGATCAGCTGGACGCTATCGATTTGCATTTGCTCGGCGAAGATACGTCCGTTGCGTTAGACGTGTTCCATGCGTTCCAACGCGTAAAGCCTACACCGTCCATAGAATGATTTTTCTAGGGCGGGACTGCCTTGCAGATGAATAAGTCTGGCACCGTAAATCAACATCAACAAGGAGGCTATCATGGCTGACAATATCGAAGTAAAATACAAAGCGTATCTCCGTAAGCCGGGATCCATGCAACTAGCGTTGGCGAACATCAATAGCTTCGCCAAGGAATCGTATGAGAATTTCAAGCGAGTCGTGGATCGGCATCAAGATATCGGAAAGGCGGTCATCGCTATCATGGCGAACAATTTCGCTTCGCATATAGTCAAGTGTGCAGTCGACCCGTCTATGCCCTTGCGAGAGCGCATCAACAGAGTGTCTACTATGATTTCTCCGATGTACAGCTTGATGTACGACCAGTTGATGAAGGAAGTTATCGACACTATTGAGGATGACCTAAACAATAACGAACCGAATAAATAGCTGTCAATATTGTATATTTATTTTTACAATGTTATATACCGTTATTGCCTCGTTGTTTACTATATTTCAACCAAAACAAAAAGGAACATAACATATGCTAGATAGAAAGTACTTGCCGTATTCCAACAAGGAAGACAAAGCCCTTCGCGAAGGCGCTACTTCACTTCCAGGTAGAACTCCGAAGGCCGTATATCAACGCCGACGTGAACTCGGTCTGGTGAAACCGGCCAAGTGGACGCCTGACGAAATTGAACTGGCGAAAATCAACAAGGTGCCCGAAGGTCGAACTAAGGCAGCGCTCCGTTGCGTCCGTCACAAGCTCGGTCTCAACACCAAAACGACGATGACCCAGTCCGGACAGATGGAACTCAAGCTTGCCCCGATGTCAGCTCATACCAAACAGCACATCGAAGAAATCGTAGGTAAATTTGTCCGTACCGTTACGATCTTGGACAAAAGCGGCATGAGTGCAAAGGAAATCGCCGAACAGACTGGAAAGACGTTGTCCCAAGTACAAGGCGCGTTGACGTTGGCTAATTCGTTGCGTTCCAAATAATATTTAATAATATGGGGTTCTGGACGTTCCCAGACCCCTTGTAGATGACACGAGGTGTATATGAGCAAGATTTATACTAAACGCATTTACCGCAAGTGGACACCGGAAGAAGATGAAATGATACGGAATGGCGAAATTCCGGCTACGCATCCAAGCTATGCCAACTGTCTTACGCGTGCGCGTAAGCTCGGCTTCAAGTTCGTGAAGAAACGTGCCGAAGACCGCTGGAGCGAACAGCAAGACAACATGATTCGTAACGGCGTGCTTCCACCGGAAAAAAGCTTGCAACGCGCAATAAAGCGTGGCAACGAAATTGGGATCGATTTCTTGACGTTGTTCTATGAAAAAAAAGATACCAACGGTTTGCAAGGGTTGAGCAAAGAAGACCGTATGCTCATTATGGTAGCTAATGAAGACTCTCTCAAGGAATTCAAAATCAAGCGAAGCGTTTCGGCAAACCGTGCGGCTGAACGCGGTAAAAAATATTTCTTAATGCATGCGAAGTCTCTGCTTTCGATCCAAGATATCGCCAAAAAAGAAAACTGTTCCCGGCAGAATGTCCATCGTCTGATCGACGCTTTCAAGATACAGTATTTCAACACACACTGTTTCGAACAAGCGGTGAAGGAGGCTGAAGATGAAGGAGTTCTTTAAGGAAGTGGGCTGGAATGTGTTGTGCTTTACTGGCGCACTCATCTTGCTGACGGTCGCAATCGTGCTGTTAGTCATCGTCGCGGCTCCGTGCTTCGTCGTGCTCGGTCTGCTGGCCGAACACTGGGGCAAGTCATTGTATACGCTGCTTATTGGGTTGGCGTTCAGTATCGTGTATTGGAGCATTGTCGATGTCATCAGTTCCGCCATTTGGCGCAAGATTACTGGCCGTCCAAAGCTCAAGCGCGGTGAGATCTACATTGAATACGCCGAATCTGGAGACCGTTCGTAATTAGTAAATTACTAGAGGTTTAACATGGCAAAGCAGAAAGCGTCCATCTTGGACTGGACGGTAAACAATACGCCAAAGGCAAAATACCAGCTCAAGTTCCGTCTGGAGAACATGCCGGGTGTCGGCACGGCGGAAATGGTCGCTGGCGAATGTGTCGCTGACAGCCCGGTGGAAGCCGGTAAACAGCTTGAAACGGTTCTACAAAAGAGAATCGGTTTCAAAAATTTTAAACATCTTTCCGAAGTCAAGATTATCGATTCGGAAAACAACGACCGTGCGTTTCTTCAAATTGACACTACCAATCACGTGCCGATGTGGGGACGCTGGTTAAATGTATTCTAATATGATGACTGCGCTAGACATATTCGACGCATACAAAGGGCGCGACTTTGAATATGAGGTAGGAAACCCTAATATTATTCGAGGTGCAACCCCTTGCATACGTCTTAATATCAAAGTCGGTTTCCGTGTAATGAACTTCGTTACACAGCCGAAAGTACGTTCGATGGCTGGAATGGTCGAGTGGTCACATGAGCAGAATGACTGTTTTCAGATTGGCACGGATTTATACGTGAACGACTTTGTGTATGCGGAGACTGATCAGTTCAATGGCATTACGTTCTCGTGTGTATATTTCCGTAAAGAATTAAACAATCCTAGTTTTCTTGTTAACGAAGTGGTTAATCAGATGAAGCTGTTCATCAATAAATTAACCAAAAAGAACACCAGGTCGAATGTCGGTCGCACTCTTAGGCATCCATTAGATTCATACTGGCTAAAAGGGTTGCTTGCGTAAACATCCATTGGAACCAGTATCAATGAAATTAAAAGGAATTTATTTGAACATGAAAAACGTTATCTACATTGCCGATATCGACCAAGATATCGACGACCTCATCACCATCAAGTACATGGCACAGAGAAACGTGTTCCTCAAGGGAGTCGTTCTCGATCCGATGCCGACAAGCGATGTCGGCAAGGCCCGTGTAAAACTGATTGAGTCTTGGGGAGTCAAGGTTTTCGACCGCATCCCGGAAGATGCCGAACCGAAAAATCCGACGAGCGTCGCCGAACCTACGGAAATCGTGTATTGCGGTGGTGCGCTCACCAAGGTCGCCGAATACGTGAAGGATCACAAGCTCAAGCAGCTCGTGATGAACGGCGGATTCGTCGGCGAACCGATTGTGCCCTCGAACAAGGCGCTTCCGAAATTCCGTGGGAAGTCCGCCGTCCGTACTTTCAACTTCAACTGCGATGTCGCGGCTGCAGACGCCGTTCTGAAGTCAGACAACATCGAACAAATCATCCTCGTAGGCAAGAACGTCTGTCACGACGACAGAAACACCTTCGAGGTCATCTGGAAGGACGAGAAATACCTCACCGAAGGACTTCCGGTCAGACCGGGAAAGAAACTGCACGACTTGCTTGCGGTATATGAAGGACTTGTGTTCTACGGACTCAGCGGATACAAGGACAACCATGTGCTCGTATACAAGGAAGTGTACCCCTTCAACAACGGACTGAAGGGTAACATGACCGAGTGGGGCAGCTCGCTCGAACCTACTGGCTACAAGAAAGTCCTTGCCGCCGTGGGTTGGGTCTAGCATAAGTAACTGGAGAGCATTATGGCTACTGAAAAATCTGATATTGGCGCTGGCATCATATCGTTCGACGAATGTATGGACATCTTCAATCGCGGCGGCGATTGCCAGATGTTGTTTGACGGAAAATGGATACCTTTTAATTCAGAGGCAGTAATCCGCAAGTTCCGCCGAGCACCGCAGTTGTCTGAAAAGGACGGCCCAAGAGTTGTACGGTATGCGCTGTATCGTCTAGCGCAAATCATGTGCCAATACTGCCAGAATTTGGCGTTCGGCCTTCCAGAAAAAGGCAAGAAGACCAACTGGAGGCACACCTATCCGGTCACGTGGAAGGATAACCAGCCGAGGCTTTTTAACCGAACGAAGGACATCTTCAAGACGTATTTCCGTATTATCTCCGAACCGTATAAGAATGAATATGTCGTCGGTAACGGCGTAGTCGGCGTTCCGCAATACATCATTCAACGTCGGTGCTTGGAATCTGATCAGTGGGTTTCTGTGTTCGCTGTTCGATACATGACCTACACCGGATACGACAAGTATGAAGCTCGTACGTGCGCATCTTGGGAAGGCGAACACATGACGGACTGGGGAATCGTATTGATTGACAAATTGGCTGGCAAATACATCCAAGAAGATCGATGCAACGGCCATATTGACACGTCTCGCTATGTGAAGGCAGAAAGTACAGACCACTTTAACCGAGGAAAGAAAGTTATCGTGGGGCAGCAGCGCATATTCACGCTCGACCCTACGAATAACCCCGGCGACGACGTGCTGCACAACATTGCATTGGTGTTGTCGCACTATCTGGAACAGCTTTCTGCACTTGATGTCCGCTTACCGAACTTCAAGAGCTTCATCGACAAGCAGCTTGCCGACATGACGGATTCGTCCTATACGATCTACAACGGCGAAAAATACACTCAAGTCACGATGCAGGAATCCTTATTCAACGCGGTCAAAGAATACATGGAAGCAGTCCTTGGTAAGCTCAAGCATGGCGATTATTATCAAGACTATGTCTTTACAAAGGCGATCATGCTTCGCTACTTCAACGACAAGTACAACGACACGGTCGACCGAGTCACGTATCAGTCGTCGTTTTAAATCTTGGAACCGGCTCTGGCCATGAAGTGCATCTCGACCTTCGTCGCGACGTAGTTTCTAAGGCCCCTAGAGCGTATCCAGAAGCCGAAAATATGTTCGGCAAGGTATCCGTCGATGCGGCGGTTAGAATCGCTCAGACCACGGTATTTGTCGAAAGCAGCCAGCTTAGGGAACAGCCATTCGCAATATTCGTCAATCACAGTTTTAGTTGATACGAACATGTTGCACTGGACTAGTTCCCTTTCTTGCGTATAGTCGGCAAATTGGTCGCCCAGTCTGTTGAACTTGCGGTTCATTATTTCGATGAACGCATTGAACTCGTCGGCGGGTCCAGCCTTTTGGAACCAATCATAACCCGACGTGAACCCAGTTACTTTAGGATGGTGACGGAACCGGCATGTAATTATGTCGTGCGTCTGTAAAATATTTTCTATTTCTGCCTTGCTCATGCGCTGTTTTGTCTTTGTAGGGGAAGCAAAGAACCGTCTATAATGTTCCAATCCTACATACTTTGCAGTAGCATTCTTCCATAGATAGTACAACCCAGTCAATTCGCAATACCACGGATTCAGTACGTCAATGTTCGATCTGTCATGATGGGTATCGACTATGAACTTTTCGCGTATATCATCGCATTCAAGAAAAAGGTTCGAGGACGAACCGACTACATAAATACTCATAGCACTTAAATTATTTCATTTCCTTTATATAGCCAGTTTAGTATTTTGATAAACTGCGGATATCGTATAAGGGATTTGACAATGAACCAGCTATTTATCGACAAGCTTCATGAAAGCATGAACGACAAGAACCGTAGCCTCTTGGAAGCCGTTGAACTACTTTATCGCACATGTGAACAGAAAGTCTTGTGTGAAGGCCGTCTTGGGCGTGCATTGGGCACTCTCGGCCTATGTGGCGCGTCCTACCTTGCTGGAGGCGGCTTGGACAAGATCCATACCGCCTACAATAACTTGAAGGATGACGCTAAAAAGCAATCACAAGAATACCGCACGGCGTCGCTAGTCGCCAACCGTTCATATGAAGGCCAGTTGCTAAAGAATCATGGCTATAAATTCGTCGATATTACTGAGCATCCTGGACTTTATTCAGATACCTTCAATGGCATAAATCTGTCTGACCTTGACCAGAAACCTTATGTGCAAGTCGGCTGGTACGTTTCGCCGGACGGCAGTACATATTACTCTACAGTGACTGGCGAAGTCTATCGGATGCCCAATGGCAAGACGTTCACCGACGCCACGTCAACAAACCGGGGAAACTATCTCGGCAACGGCCCGATCGCAACTGGCGATGTAAACCCAGACGAACTTGAAAAATGTTCGGTCGGGCTGTATGCGCAGTATGGCGGTGATCCAGACTGTGATAACGGTAAATACAATCTGCTTCCTCCAGCAGCCTTGGATGCTCGCGGAGCAGAACGTTAAAATTTTATATGAAAACAAAAACGCCGCACGGAACTTCCGCACGGCGTTTTTTTGCTTCTATATGGACATTTTTTACGATGACCGTCGAGCTATCCATGTATCGTATAGCTTTGACAGCATTTCGATAATCCAAGCGATCGGGGCTGCAATAATCAGTGTAATAGTAACGATCAGTACAAGGATGCTGAATGCCGAGAAATATGGGTGAGCGTGCTTGAATACATTCACCGACGGCTTCGCCTTGAACTGGTCGCATGTCATGTTTTGTACAATGAATTGCGAATCTTGAACCTTGATTACGCTAGACGGTATTTTCACCACGCCTTGCGTTCGATGGTATTTTTCGATCGTAAATTCCTTTATACATTTGCCGCCAGTCACGTCGCTGGTAAACAAACGAACCAGCCCATAAGTAGCCGGGACAGCTGAGCAAAGGTATATAGCGATTCCAAGAATAACTAGGGCTTTAGTACTAGTCATCCCCATCATCGCACTCCAGGCCGCGTTCTCTGATCAACGTAGCCAGACCAGCGTTGATGTACTGCTGTCCGACTGCATGGAAAGACCACGCCCCACCAGTTTTGACAAGCTGTGCCATCAGCATGGCGGTAGCTTTCGGAGAATCGTCCTTCAATTGGAACAAGAGTTCTTCATTGCCATCAGGTACGAAATTGGAGTCAGTCGAGACGACTCGGCAATAGGCGTTTTTGACCAAGCCGAATGTCTGGTGGCGTTTTTTCCACTTGTAAATCGTTACCGCGATGTCGATGGTAGTGATGTGGTCAGGGATTTTGCTGAAGTCGATGAAGATATTTTCATCGTCAGTGGATCCGCTGCTACCACTAAGACTATCGCCGCCATAACGAACGCTACCGCTGTAATGGGTTTTGTCTTCGGCTTCCATGTTGTAGAAAATGATATCGTCTTCGGACGGGCATTTTCCATCATCGCCGAGCAAAAAGGCGGACGCATCGAGGTCAACTTTCTGCGATCCGCATGACCAACCCAGACCAATCATGGCATACTTCACGCCCTTGTTAAGGGCGATGACGTTGCCTTTTTTTGCGAGTTTAAGAGCCATTATACGACCTTATTTGAACTGTGTGATGAAATCATTGAGAGACGTGACCTTCGCACCTTCGCCGATCGCCTTCATCTTCCATTCACCGTTGTGACGATAGATATCGGCCATGCGGATACCGGTAAAGCCAGAGTAATCTTCAGTCAAGTCAAAACGGAGCTGTTCTTCGTTCTTGCCGTTCGTGGTATCCACGAGGCGGACAAAAGCGTTGTTAACTTGTCCGAAGTTCTGCTTGCGGTTGGCAGCGTCATAGATATTGACAACCACAACGAGGCGAGCGATATTTGCCGGCATCTTGGAGAAGTCGATCTTGATGGTTTCGTCGTCGCCGTCGCCAGCTCCAGTAAGGTTGTCACCAGAATGGCATACGGCCTTGCTGGAATGGGTCTTGTGGTTAAAGTAAATCACATCGTCATCGGACGTGAGTTTACCGTTTGCGTCGAGCATGATGACAGATGCGTCAAGGTCGAACGCTGCGCCGCCTTTCGTGTTAATGTCCCAGCCCAATCCTACGATCGAGGTCTGAGTGTTCTTGTCGATGACATGGTTTTCGCCTTTAGTCAAGTTAATCATAGTTATACCTTCTGGTTGTTTTGTTTGAATTTTTTGATAATTGCCGGGAGTTGCTTGGTAACGTCTTGAGGATAGTTACCGAACAGCGATTCACCAATCGCAGTGAATTTCCAGCCGTCATCTTCGTGAGTGATAAAACCGAGCACCAAAGCCGTATGTTCTGGAGTGAACTGGGTAAGGTCATAACGGCACAATTCTTCGTTGCTGTCAGCATTGATGATACGCAAGTACGCCTTGGTCAAGTCAGCGAAGGACTGGTTACGGCTAGATGCGCAGTAGATGTTCATGAACACGGCGATTGTATCCGTTTTGGCATTCACTTGGCTAAGCGTAATGTCGATGGTCTCGTCGTCATGCATGCCGTCGCTGCCAGTCAAGTTATCACCGCCATGAATAATGCCCTTGATGAACTTGTGTCCATAATATACGACTGAGTCATGGATAAGCTTGCTGTTACTGTCGAACAACGCACAAGATGCATCCAAGTCATAGTCGTAGCCAGACTGGCGTCTGCTGACGACTTCGGTTACGGACTCAGTAACAAGTTCGCATCCAAACAGCTTGCGGAAGAAATTACCGATAGACTTGATCGGGACATCACGTGTCACCGTGCGTTCGGCGTTTGCGACTTCCCAACCCATACCGACAATGATATGGGAAAGGGACTTAGAATCCTTTGACAGCTTGATGCTGCCGCCTTTACTGAGTTTAAGCATTATTTATTTCCTTGTAAGAGCCAGTTTCGCCAAAGACGCAACCGGAATGATGGTGAAGGACAGAACGGCCATGATACCCCATTCAGCAAGTCCGAACGGCATGCAACTGAACATCTTGGCGATTGTCTGGCACACTGGGTTATTGAACTCGCCAATATTGATGATGGCAGCTTGAACCAAGGCAATGATGGCAAGGACTTTCAAGAAGCCGGGGTTTTCGGACAAGCGAGAAAAGATAGCGAAGCGGTCAGAACGAACGTTGAAACCGTTCCAGAGTGCAGACCAAATAAAGAAGGCGAAGAATGCCGTATTCATCTGGAGAACCGAGTCAAAGCGTGTCGTGAAGAACGGAACCTTGAGGAATACGAATCCGAGAGCGATAATCCACACAGCCGGGATAATTACAGAACCGATCATGGACTTTTCGATAATTGAATCTTCACGGTTACGCGGCTTTTCGGTCATGTAGTTCGGGAGGGCTGGTTCAGACCCAAGCATCATGGATCCAAGGCCATCCATCACAAGGTTCACGAACAAAAGATGGACGACGGTAAGCGGCGGTTCACAGCCAAACAACGGGGCCAACAACGTCACACCTACAGCAGCTACGTTAATAGTTAATTGGAATTTAACAAACTTCAAGATATTGTGGAAAATGGTACGGCCAAACCAGACGGCATCCTTGATGGAGTTGAAGTTGTCGTCTAGGATAATCAAGTCGCCAGCTTCCTTCGCAGCTTCTGTGCCGGAACCCATGGCGAAACCAACGTCGGCACGTTTCAACGCAGGGCTATCGTTCACGCCATCACCTGTCATGCCGCAGACAAGACCCATTTCTTGAGAAATACGAACCATACGAGACTTGTCGGTCGGCAATGCACGAGCAATCACACGGATATCCTTGAGAATATTCTTGATATCGTCATCTGACATCGATGCGAGGTCGGTGGAGGAAAGTACAACGTCCTTGTCGCTACGTACAAGACCGGCATCCTTAGCGATTGCGCGAGCGGTTTCGAGACGGTCACCAGTAATCATCACAACTTGGATTCCCGCTTTCTGCATAGCTTCAATGGCGGTCTTCGCTTCAGGGCGTACATCGTCACGGATAGCAGCGACGGCAATCAAGGTTAAATTATCATGGATAACATTTTCTTCAAGCTCGGCGTCACAGAAGGCAAACGCAAGCATGCGCATAGCCTTGTTAGCCATTTCGTCAATCTTGACGTTGAGTGCAGCCATATCGACATCAAAGAGATTTCCATTGACATCCATGTACTTAGTGCACTTGGCAAGAATCTTTTCGGGGGCACCCTTGTATACAAGTGTACCGTCGGACAACTTGGCTTGACTGAACTTGTTCGCGGAGTTGAAGCCTTGCATGGCGACTACACCAGCGTTGCATCCTTGGAATCGGTCTTGACCGATAAATTTCATCAATGCATGTTCAGTCGCGTTACCGCCGATAACATTGCCCTTACGGTCGAATGTAGACTGCGTGTTACGTGCAATACAGTTGATAAGCTTGTCCGAAATTCCGGTAGATTCACCCTTGCCGTTGAACAGTTCCACGACTTCAAGGTTGCCTTTAGTAATTGTCCCAGTCTTATCGGAGAACTGGATGTTCACTGCACCAGCAGTTTCAATACCTTGAGCCTTGCGAACCAACACATTGTGGTCGAGAAGCTTGGAGGTATTCTGCATAAGCACAAGGGAAATCATAAGCGGCAA
>JAEEGL010112972.1_pt1 | contig 47439 bp, 35 predicted proteins | sample 9134231 | NCBI WGS metagenome assembly JAEEGL01 (sample SAMN16246548, study PRJNA631951) | gut metagenome | biome: gut microbiome; feature: rumen; material: fiber-attached | host: Bos | place: Iran: Karaj | collected 2018-10
AGGTCGGTCGGCAGCGGATGCGCCATGCCGAGTTTCAGCACGGAAACACTGTCGCCGAACACTTCTTTGACATATTGATAGCAGGTGCCCGCACAGATAATACCCTTTTCGGTGCCACCCATTTCAACACGATTGAGGGGCGACGTTTCTGCAAGGGCGGCGAGCTTCTTTGTGCGTTCCTCCACAAACGGGTGGCGGCGCACGGCGTTGGCGGGCGCCATGATATATTTCTGCGGATTCTTTTCATAGGCGGGCAGCGCGCGCTCCTCGCGGCCGCACAGTTCGACCGCGCTCTGTGAATGCGCAATGCGCGTACACATACGGATGATGACCGGGGTGTCGTATTCCTCCGAGATCGCGAACGCCGCTTTGACGAAGTCCTTCGCCTCGGCGGAATCTGCCGGCTCGAGCATCGGCACCTTTGACGCGATGGCATAATGGCGCGAGTCCTGCTCGTTCTGTGACGAGTGCATCGCGGGGTCGTCGGCGACGAAGATCACGAGGCCGCCGGTCACGCCGGTGTAGGAGAGGGTAAAGAGCGGGTCGGCGGCGACATTGAGTCCGACATGCTTCATCGCGCAGGCGGACCTGAAACCGGCGAGAGACGCCCCGTAGGCTGCCTCCAGGGCAACTTTCTCGTTGGGAGCCCACTCGCAGAGGATCTCGCCGTATTTCGCGGCGAATTCAGTGATCTCGGTGGAGGGAGTGCCCGGGTAGGAGGAAACGAGCCTGACTCCGGCCTCGTAGAGACCCCGCGCCACGGCTTCGTTTCCCAGCATTAGCCTTTTCATTTTGCAGTATCACCTCTTGAAAAAGTGTTGACCGGGAAAATAATAATCTATTATATCATATAATCGACGATTGTTCAACAGTTTTATTCCGGTTCCGGCGGCCGGTTCAGACGGGGTAGTCGAGCTTTTCGGGCGTCCATCCGGCAACAGTCCGGAGAAAAACGGCGGCCGTCCTCTTCGCTCCCCCGAGGTCGTGCTCGCGGAAATTGCCGCATTCGGCCTCCGACGCTCCGGGGATCTCCCCTTCGAATCCGGCCGTGAATTCCATCGATTCCCGCACGAGCGCTACGGCGTCGCACGGAGTCACGGTGTCGCGCAGGACCATGTAGAATCCGGTGCGGCAGCCCATTGGGCCGATATATATCACGCTGTCCGAGAAGCGGCTGTTCCTCGCGTATGTGGCGAAAAGGTGTTCTATGGTGTGGAGCTCTCCGTTTCCCAGGTAGTCGCCGCCGTTCGGCTTCTTCATGCGTATGTCGTATGTCACCGCGTCGCCGTCCCTCCGGGAGACGTATATCCCGGGGACGAGTTTCGTGTGGTCGACGCTGAAGCTCGCTATGCGCTTCATGTTCTTTCCGTTCTTTTCCATCGTATATTCTCCTTTGCCGACGTCGTGCGCCTCCCGCTCTCAGAGCGCGGCGAAGACCTTTCCTATCGGGAGATTTATCTCGAGATCGACGGGAAGGCCGCGGCTGTCCACGTGTTCGAGGTTTATGAGCACGAGATGCCTGCCCCTGAAATAATGCAGGAACGAGGCTGCCGGATAGACGGTCAGTGACGTCCCGCCCACGATCAGCAGGTCTGCCTCCGAGATGGCCTTCACCGCGCCCGCGACGGCGCAGTCGGGCAGCTGTTCGCCGTAAAGCGTGACGTCGCACCTGACCGTGCCCCCGCATGAGCAGCGCGGGACGTCGTCCTCCGACTCGAATATGAAGTCCGGAGGATACCGCTTTCCGCATCGCATGCAGTAGTTGCGGGCCGTCGAGCCGTGGATCTCGAATACGCTGCGGCTTCCGGCTTCGGTGTGAAGCGAGTCGATGTTCTGAGTCACGACCGCGCTGAGCTTACCATCTTTCTCGAGTTCGGCGAGCTTTATGTGCGCCGCGTTCGGCTTTGCCCTCCTGCTGTCCATCTTCTGCCTGTAGAACTCGAAGAAGACTCTAGGCTCCCTGATGAGGCAGTCGATGCTGAGCAGATATTCGGGCGGGTATCTGTCAAATTCGACCCCGCGGTTGTTGTACAGTCCGTTTTTGCTCCGGAAATCGGGTATACCGCTCTCGGTCGACACCCCGGCGCCTCCGAAGAACACGGTGTTCTCCGATGCGTTTATCAGTTCTCTGAGTCTGTCCGCCGCTTCGCGGATACTGTCTTCGGAGTAATCCATCGCAGGCGCTCTCTTATATGCCGAGCATGAGCTTTGCCACCCTGAAGTATACGAGCAGCGAGACGGCGTCGACGAGCGTTGTAATGAAGGGAGAGGCCATGACGGCCGGGTCGAATCCTATGCGGTGTGCGAGCAGGGGAAGTGTGCAGCCTATGAATTTAGCGGCGACGACCACGGCGAACAGTGTGATGCATACGGCGGCCATGACCTGCACGGTGAGGCCGGAGGTGTGCAGCAGCAGGTTGTCGACGAGATAAAGCTTTATGAAGTTCGCGACAGAAAGCGTCGCGCCGACGAGGAGCGATACGCGCAGCTCCTTCCACTGCACCCTGAAGATGTTCCGGAAGGTGATATCGTTCGTCGAGAGGGCGCGTATCACGGTGACCGACGACTGTGAGCCGGTGTTTCCGCCGGTGTCCATGAGCATCGGGATGAAGGCGGTGAGCACGGTGCAGACCGCGAGGGCGCTCTCGAAGCTCGAGATTATCATGCCGGTGAAGGTGGCGGAGACCATCAGCAGCAGCAGCCACGGGATCCTGGCTTTGAAGAGCGAGAAGACAGAGGTCTTGAGGTACCTGTCCTCGGAAGGCGTGATAGCCGCCATCACCTGGATGTCCTCTTCCTTTTCGCTGCTGATGACGTACATGGCGTCGTCGTATGTCACTATGCCGACCAGCCTGTTCTCGGCGTCGACGACCGGCAGAGACATAAGGCCGTAGTCGAGGAAGATCTTACCGACGGCCTCCTTGTCGTCGAGCGTGTTCGCGGATATGACGTTGGTCTCCATTATGTCGCCGAGCGGCTTTTCGCCCGCCAGCAGCATGTCCTTGACCGTCACGACTCCGATAAGGTGCTTCTTTCCGTCGGTCACGTAGCAGGTGTAGATCGTCTCCTTGTCGGTGCCGGTCTCACGGATGATGCGGAAGGCGTCGGAGGGGAGCATGTCGGCCTTGAGCTCGACGTACTCGGTCGTCATGACGCTGCCGGCGCTGTCGTCGGGGTATTTGAGCAGCTCGTTTATCTGGCCGCGCGTCTCCGGGGAGGCCGCCCGCAGTATCCGCTTGACCACGTTCGCCGGCATCTCCTCGATGATGTCGACGGTGTCGTCAAGGAAGAGTTCTTCGGTAAGACCTCCGAGTTCGGCGTCCGAGAAGCTCTTGATGAGCAGTTCCTGTATGTCTGAATCCATCTCTACAAAGGTCTCCGCGGCGTTCTCCTTGGAGATGAGGCGGAATACGCGGGTGAGGACCGACGGTTCGAGCCCCGAGAGAAGAGCGGCGCAGTCGTGGGGGTTCATATCCTCGAGCTTCTGTTTTATCTCGGGATATTTCTTTTCGGCGAGGAGCGAGAGCAGCTCCTCTTTTTCGATGGTGTTTTCCATTTTGATCACCTGATTTACAGTTTAGATTTGTCGGTTGCAATCCGGGAAAGCCAGAGAGGCTATGAATACCTTCCCGAAGTCCGGGGAGAGCGAGGGATCGACGACGCGCGCGCGGGAAGCGGCGGAGGCGGTGAATTCCCTGAAGCCGCCGTCGGCGGCGTAGAGAGCGGCTCCGGCAGCCGACGTGTTCCCCGCGGAGAATATCCTGTCCTCCGGGAAGCCGGGAAAGAGGCCGGCGGCAGCGGCCGAGTGAGGGCGCAGGGCGCTGCCGAAAGCGCCGGCGAGGAAGAGGGCGTCGAGTTCGTCCGGCGGAATGCCCGCCTCGCGGAGGCAGAGGGTGAAAGCCGACGCGACGGCCCCCTTCGCCAGCTGGTAGAGCCTTATGTCCCGCCTCGTCAGCGAGACTCCGGGGGCCAGTTCGATGCCGACGGAACCGCCGGGCACGCGGAGCGTGCCGTCAGACGCCATCATGCCGTTCTCGAGCAGAGCCGCGACGGCGTCCGACAGTCCGCTGCCGCAGAGGCCGGCGGGCGGCGCTCCTCCGACCGTCTCGAGCTCAAATCCGCCGCCCGCGGCCGAGACGCCGCACACGGCGCCCGGACCGGCCGGCATCCCGCAGGAGATGCCCGAGGCCTCGAAGGCCGGTCCGGCGGCAGCGGACGAGAAGAGCGGCCCTCCGCTCTTCCCGCCGGCGGAACGCCGGTCGAACAGGGCGAACTCGCAGTTCGTGCCCAGGTCGGCGACCATCACGGTACGGTAGCCCGCGTTCTCCGGGCGGGTTGCTATGTAAGATGCCCCGAGCAGTATGTCGGAGCCGGTATAGGGCGCGACGAGCGGAGCCGCGAACACGGGGAAGGGAAGCCCCGCTCCGACAGTCCTTCCGAAGACGTCGGGCAGCGTGAAAGGATATCTTCCTATCGGGGAGGGGTCGGTTCCGGCGAGCAGGCAGGTCATGACGGGATTACCCGCCGCGACCGCCCCGGCGATACTTCTTCCGCCGGCCGCGTCGAGCGACGCCTCGAGCAGCGCCTCCCGCAGCGCGGAAGTCATCTTCTCCCGGTTTCCGTGGGCTGCCCCGCAGGCCGATATCTTGGATATGACGTCACCGCCGAAGGAGGACGTCGGGTCTCCGAAGAAGCGCTCGGAGAGGATCCTTACTTTCCCGGAGTCTTCTCCCCGCGGCTCTCTTTCGGCAGCGCAGACGCAAACGGAGGTAGTTCCGATGTCCGCCGCGATGAATATCTCCCCGCCGCCGTCTCCGAAGAGCATGCGGCCGTCGGAGATCCCGGGATCCGGGACTGATGACCCCGCGCGCGCCGCGGCGGACGGTATGCAGATCTCTATGCTGTCTATTCCTTCGGGTATAGTACAGCGGCACGCGGCTCTCAGCGTAAATTCCGCGGGCGGCGTCACTCCGCGGAAGACGGAGGATCTGCGGAGAAGTCCGGTCTCTTCTTCTCCGGGTCCGGGTATGCGAGGATCGTCGCGAAGGAACACTGCGCACCGTCCGCAGACGCCGCGTCCGCCGCACGCGGCGGCTATCCCGCCGGCATCCGGACCGGATGTGCCGTCATGGAATTCCGACGCGGCCCGCAGCAGCGTGCACTCCGGGCGGCCGCTCCTGAGCCTTATCTTCATACGGCGCATGCCTTCGCCTCCTCCCTCAAACAAATATATAATATTATATCACATTTCCAGAAAAAGAAGGAATGTGAATGCGGAAATCACACAGATTTCGGTTGTTTTTTTCCCGATATTGTGATATACTTTTATAAGACATATTTTAAGTCAGGGCGGTGTCCGCTTTACCGGTGTCCGCCACGACACTCCGGGGAAACGGTATGGATTACAGAGACTACAGAAAGAAATACGGAAGCCGGAACAGCGCGAACTCCGCTGGAAGCCGGCCTTTGCGGCCTGCCGGCACTTCGGCGGGAAACGGGCACCCGGAAAACGGAGCCGGACGCGCGGTGCGCCCCGCCGGTCAGCCGGTCTACAGAGCGCCCGGGGACGAGACACCCGGAGTCAACACCAAGGCGCACACCAGAGTGAGGCCGGCCTTCGGGACGGCGACGAAAAAGAAGACGGGAAGGTCTTCCGACTCGAAAAACTCCGCGTCCGGGAAGGTCGTGCTCTTCGCCATCGTCGCGATGACTGTGCTGCTCATCGTCATGTCGCTCCTCCTCATACTGACCAACGACACCATCTGGCTTCCCGACTACGTCGCGTCGAGAGTGACCGTCGAGGCCGGAAGAAGATCGGTAAAAGCGTCCGATTTCCTCACCGACAAGAGCCATACCGCCGAATTTACCGACGGAACGGAGTACTCGCTGAACCATGTCGGAGTATACAAGGTCAAGATACGGATCGATGACAAAAAGACCTGCACCACGAGGCTCGCGGTAAAGGATACCGTCGCTCCGACGGCCTCTCCCAATATGATCACGGTCAGGGTGAACACCAGCCCCGCCGCGTCGCTCTGCGTCTCCGACATCGTCGACGCCACCGACGTCACCGTGAGCTACCGGTCGAAACCCGACATGTCGAAGACCGGCAAGGTCCCCGTGACCCTGCTGCTTAAGGACGAGGGCGGCAACACCGCCGAGATCGAGTCCGAGATAACGGTGGTCGAGAACGCCACCATCCTCACGACGGTCAAGATCATCGAGTGCGGCACGCCCGTGCCCGACGTCACCGCGTTCGTCGGCACCGACGGAGAGGGCGAGTTCAAGGGCGACGTCACCATGATCAACACGTCTGTCCCGGGCTACTACACGATGACGGTCGCGGCCGGAGGCGAGGACTACGAGGTCACTCTGATCGTCCGCGACACGAAGGCCCCCGCGGCAGTGGTCACTCCGCAGGTCCTGTACAACGACGGCGATTTCCCGTCTCCTGCGAGATTCGTTTCGAATATCACCGACGCCAGCAGCGTCACCGTCACATACGACGTGACGCCGGTCAAGACGGCATCTCCGCCATATCCCGTGAAGATCAGGCTGACCGACATGGGCGGCAACACCACGGTCTACGACTCCTACTGCACGACGGCCACCGACTACGTGCCGCCGACCGTCACGCTGCTGAAGGAGACGCTCGACTACACCGTCGGCGACGCCGCCATAATCTGGCGTTCAAGCGTCAGGGTGGCCGACAACAGCGGCGACGAGGTGGACCTGGTCCTCGACACGTCGGGCGTCATGATGACTGTGGCCGGGACTTATACCGTTTATTACGTCGCGACCGATGCCGCCGGGAACGTCACGAAAAAGCCGGTAAGGCTGAACATACACGACAATACCGTCACCGACTTCATGCTGAACACGGCCGTCAAGGCGCTGACCGATCAGATCATCACGCCCAACATGAGCGTGCTCCAGCAGATGTACGCGGTCTACAACTATCTCAGCGCGAACACAGTCGACAAGATGAAATACGCCAACGAGAGCCCGCACGACGACTGGCGCAGGGAGGCCTACCTCTCGCTCACGTCGAGGCGCAGCGGAGACTGCTTCGCATTCGCGGCGGTGGCCCAGGCCGTATTCAGATATCTCGGCTATGACACCGTGATGGTCAAGAAAATAGAGAACCCGGTCACCGGGAACCACTTCTGGATCATGGTCAACATCGGCAGCGAATCGTCGCCTCAGTGGTACCACTTCGACGCCACTCCGCAGCGCGGCGACTACCGCATCACCTCATACTGCCTGACCGACGCCCAGCTCCGCGCCTATACGAGGTGGAGGAACGACGGCCTCGGCCCGAACGAGCAGTACTACAATTTCGACGAGTCGCTCTATCCCAAGTCGGGAACGAGGACCCTCGTCAATCTTCCGAGGATCCCGGCGAAATACTACGACTGACGCGCCTGCCGCCGGACCTGAGTAATACTCGGAAGTTAAGTTCAAAAGATACAAAAGGATCCGCCCTATGAACAGTGAAGGGGAAAGAGCGAGACCGAAAAAGGGCGGGAAGGCGAAGAGACGCATCATCGCGGCCGCCGTCTTCCTGATCGTCACCGCGGCCCTCATATTCCTGCTGCAGGCACTGCTCGTGCCAAAATACATGAGCTTTCCGTACGACGGCGCCCTCGTGCGCGAGTATTATGACTCGGTCCCCGAGCACGACGTGATTTTCCTCGGAGACTGCGAGTTCTACGAGTGCGTGAATCCGGCCGTCATCTGGTCGGAATACGGCATACCGGCGTACGTGCGCGGGTCGTCGCAGCAGCTGATCTGGGATTCCTACTACTTCCTGCTCGAGACGCTGAAGTACGAGAAGCCGAAGGCCGTCGTCTTCAACGCCGTCGAGATGAAGATAGGCAAGGTCCAGCACGAGGAATACACGAGACTCACGCTCGACGGTATGAGACTGTCGAAATACAAGCTGGCGGCGGCTGAGATGTCGCTGACCGAGGGCGAGTCGCTCGCCTCCTACGTCTTTCCTATAATAAGATACCACGAAAGGTGGAAGGAACTGGGGGAAGAGGACTTCCGCTACATGTTCAGGCGCGACACGGTGTCTTACAACGGATATCTGATGATGACGGGCATAAAGGCAAAGACGTCGACCGTCGATCCGCCCGCGCTGGCCGACTATTCCTTCCCCGATATCTGCGTCGAATACCTCGACAGGATCAGGCTGCTCTGCAAGGACAACGGGATAGAATTCATCATCCTCAAGGCACCTACCGACACCTGGCACTACCCCTGGCACGATGAATGGGAGACCTGGATGCGCGACTACGCCGGGGCGAACGGAGTCAGGTACTGCAGCGCGATCAGATCAGCCTCCGAGATCGGCACCGACTGGGCCACCGATTCGTACGACGGCGGTGACCATATGAACTATATCGGCGCCGAAAAGGTGAGCCGCTGGTTCGGAGCGATCCTCCGCGACGAATTCGCTCTCCCCGACCGCAGGGCCGGCGGAGAGGGCGGGCTGTCGGCCGGTGCGCTCGCAGAGTGGGACGCTATGACCGCCAAATACGCGGCCGCTGTCGCGGAAGCCGGGAGCGCGGCCGAGAACGCCGGCTGAGCCGCGTGCCCCGATTACACCGATATTACAGCGAATAAAAAAGAAAAGAATCATACATACCGGAGTTTGAAATGTCATCATCAAAGATCAGAAACAGCATCTTCTGGAAAGCCGCCGTCCTGCTGGCGGCAGCGCTCGTATGCCTCGTGCCTCTCCTCTCGTCATGCGGCGGAGGCGGCGGCGAGATAGTCCTCACCGACGACGGCGGCGACGAAACGGACGACGCAAGCGGAGGAGTGTTCTCCTTCAAGATCGCGTCGGGGGCTTCGGTCGCCCCGAACGACAACCTGGCCACCTTCATCGCTGCCGCGGGGCAGCCCGTGTCATACGAGGAGAGCAACAGCTGCGCCTACATCGGGCTTGACAAGGTCTACGTCTACAGCGGATATACCATCTATACCTACCCCGTGAACGGCGTCGACTACCTGCTCCAGCTGAAGTTCACCGATGACTCGGTATCCACTCCCGAGGGCATCTCGATCGGGTGCACCGAGGAGGAGGTCGTATCCACATACGGCCGGGGATTTACCAGGATCGGGGACTCGATAGTGTACTACCGCGGAGCGACGAGCCTTCAGTTCACGCTCAAGAGCGGAGTGGTGAACGCGGTGTCCTACAGCGCCGTGGAGTGATACGCGAAGGCGGAAAGAGCCGCCCGGAGAGCCGTTTCAGGCTGCCGGGCGGCTTTTTTAGCAGGTGGTAGGCCTGAAAACCAAAAAAACAGGGCCAAAAAGGCCTTGTTCATAGAAAATTAACACTTTGTTAACAAATAGTGGTTATTTTCTACCCGAAAAAGTGGTATAGTATTATCACAGTTTAGCAGACGAGCCGCGAGAGTGCTAAAATATCGGGTCCGGAAGCAGTGCTGCGACCGGCAACAGCAGGCCGGGACACGGTGTCGGGGCGCGGGAAAGGAGCAAAGTACTCATGTACGGAGACGAACTCAGCGAGAGAAAAAAGTCGATACTCAAGGCGATAGTCGAGTCGCATATCGAGTGCGGGGAACCGGTAGGGTCAAAATCGCTCCTGCTCATGCCGGGGATCAACTGCTCGTCGGCCACCGTGCGGAACGAGATGGCTGAGCTCGAGGAGATGGGATACCTCGAACAGCCCCACACAAGCTCCGGCAGGGTGCCGTCGCAGCTCGGGTACAGATTCTACGTTGACCAGCTGATCGAGCACTACAATATGACGAACAGCGAGATCACACAGATCAACCGCGTCCTCAAGAGCAAGACGGCCGAACTCGACCAGATCCTGCTCACGGCGTCGAAGCTCGCCTCGGCGATGACGAACTACACCGGACTCGCCGTGCAGCCCAAGCGGACCTCGGTCACTGTAACGAGATTTTCATATTCATATATAGATCCGCGCAATTTCGTGCTTATCATGATAACCTCTCTCGGCACCGTTTCGTCGAAGCACATAAGACTCGACGAGGGTCGCGACGAGGATTCGGTGAGCAGGCTCTGCGATGCCCTCAACGACTATGCGGCGGGGCTTTCCGCCGACGCGATCAACCTCGCGGTGATGATAAAGCTCGAGAGCGCGGTCGGTGACGACGCCCCGCTTATCGGTCCGATCATCAAGACCGTCTACTCGGTCCTCTCCGAGTACGACGGAGGAGAGCTTCAGCTCTCCGGGATCAGCCATCTCCTCGAATACCCCGAATACAGCGATACCGACGAACTGTCGGGCCTTCTGGGGACGCTGGAGCGCAAGGACGAGATCCTGCGCCTGGTGTCGGAGAACGAGAGCGGCGACGTATCGGTACTGATAGGTTCCGAGTCGCCGGTGAAGGTGATGAGCAACTCGTCGCTCGTTTTCAAGCCGGTCATGCGCGACGGACGGGTGCTGGGAGTCATAGGGGTCCTGGGTCCCCGCCGGATGGACTACGCGAAGGTCCTCGAGACCGTCGAGAAGCTCTGCGAGAGCATAGGTGAGGTCATCGGAACCGGGAGCGACGATTCGCGCGCGCTGAATCCGGGCTCATCAGGGGCGGGATCCGGCGGGAACGCCGGCATCTACGGGGCCGCTGACAGCGGGAAGACCGCCGGGGCTCCGCCGGGAGGCGCCGGCGGGACGCCGGGCGGCGCCGAATGAAGCAAGTAAGTCAAAAGGGGAGAAACGGGTTCACCTGTGGATATCATGGAAGAAAAAGAGAAAGACATAAATAAGGAAACCGAAGAAAAGGGCCGCGACGCCGGCGAAAAAGAGCAAGGCGAAAAAGAGGCTGCCGGAGACGCCGGTACGCCTTCCGGCGAAGGTTCGCCCGCGCAGGCCGGAAAAGAACAGGCCGAAACCGGGAGCGAATGCGAAGCCGAAGGCGGCGCCGCCGAGGGAGCTTCCCGCCGCGAAAAAGAGAAGAAAAAGGTGAGAAAGCTCGAGGCGAAGATAGCCGAGCTCGAGAAAAAGCTGAAGGACGCCGAGGCGGCGTCTGCCGAAAAGGACGGCAAGTACCTGCTCCTCTACGCCGAATACGACAATTTCAGGCGCAGGTCACAGAAGGAGAAGGACGGCATCTACTCCGAAGCCTACGGAGACGCCCTCAAGCAGATACTGCCGATCATCGACAGCCTCGAGATGGCCGAGAAGCAGACCGGCGACGCCGACGCGATCAAGGCGGGCGTGTCGATGGTGCTGAAGATGGCCGGCGAGAATCTCGCGAAGATGGGCATCACTCAGTTCGGAGCCCCGGGCGAGAAATTCGATCCTGAGAAGCATACAGCGGTATTTCACGTCGATGACGACGAAAAGGGCGAGAACGAGATCGTCGAGGTCCTGCAGAAGGGCTACAGCAGGGACGGAAAGATCATAAGATACGCGGTGGTAAAGGTAGCTAACTGAAACGTGCCGGCGCAGGCCGGAACATATATCACAATCTGTAATAAAGAAACCGGAGGATAAAGAAAACAACGATGGGAAAGATCATAGGAATCGACCTCGGAACAACAAATTCATGCGTGGCGGTGTATGAGGGCGGAGAGCCCGTAGTCATCCCGAATCCCGAAGGCGCTAGAACGACGCCGTCGGTCGTGGCATTCAAAAAGGACGGCGAGAGACTCGTCGGCCAGGTCGCCAAACGCCAGGCGATAACCAATCCCGAAAATACCGTGAGCAGCATCAAGCGCTCGATGGGCAGCGACAAAAAGGTCAGAGCGGGCGGCAAGACATACACGCCCCAGGAGATCTCGGCGATGATACTTCAGAAACTGAAGTCGGACGCCGAGGCCTACCTCGGACAGCCCGTGACCCAGGCCGTCATCACAGTGCCCGCGTACTTCACCGACTCGCAGCGTCAGGCCACCAAGGATGCCGGCAAGATCGCCGGCCTCGAGGTCATGAGGATAATCAACGAGCCGACGGCCGCCGCGCTTGCGTACGGCATCGACAAGAACGCCAACCAGAAGGTAATGGTCTTCGACCTCGGCGGCGGAACGTTCGACGTCTCGCTCCTCGAGATCTCGGATGACGGCGTGTTCGAGGTCCTTGCGACCGCCGGCAACAACAAGCTCGGCGGCGACGACTTCGACCAGCGCATCATCGACTGGATGGCTGACCAGTTCCAGAAGGAGAACGGCATCGACGTCAGAAAGGACAAGATGGTCCTCCAGAGACTGAAGGAAGCCGCCGAGAAGGCCAAGATAGAGCTTTCCGGCATGACCTCGACCGAAATCAACCTGCCCTTCCTCACCGCGACGGCCAGCGGCCCCGTCCACTTCAACACCACCCTTACGAGAGCCAAATTCAACGAGCTGACCGCCGACCTCGTCGACGCCACGATGCGCCCGACGAAGCAGGTCCTCTCGGACGCCGGACTTTCGGCGAACCAGATCGACAAGGTGCTGCTCGTCGGCGGATCCACCAGGATCCCCGCGGTCCAGGAGGCCGTCAAGAAGTTCATGGGCAAGGAGCCCTTCAAGGGCATCAACCCCGATGAGTGCGTGGCCATCGGCGCCGCCATCCAGGCCGGCGTGCTCGGCGGAGACGTCAACCAGGTCCTCCTGCTCGACGTAACTCCTCTGTCGCTCGGTATCGAGACCCTCGGCGGAGTCTTCAACCGCATCATCGACCGCAACACAACCATACCGGTAAAGAAGAGCCAGGTCTATTCGACCGCTTCCGACAACCAGACCTCCGTCGAGATCCACGTGCTCCAGGGAGAGCGCGAGATGGCTTCGGGCAACACAACGCTCGGACGCTTCAATCTCGACGGCATACCGATGGCCCCGAGAGGCGTGCCGCAGATCGAAGTCACATTCGAGATCGACGCCAACGGTATCGTGACCGTCACCGCCAAGGACAAGGGCACCGGACGCGAGCAGCACATCACCATCACCAGCTCCACCAACATGAGCAAGGAGGACATCGACAAGGCTGTCCGCGAGGCCGAGAAGTACGCCGAACAGGACAAGAAGCAGAAAGAGGCTGTCGAGGTCAAGAACAACGCCGAGAACATGATCTTCCAGTCCGAGAAGACGCTCTCCGACATCGGAGACAAGCTCCCCGAGAGCGATCTCACCGAAGTCAAAGAGGCGATCGAAAAGCTGAAGAGCACCGTCTCGGGCGGCGATACCGATCAGATCAAGGCCGACACCGATGAGCTCCAGAAGGCCTTTGCAAAGCTCTCTGAGAAGCTCTACGCAAACCAGGGCGGAAACGCCGGCGGCCCAGGTAACGGCGACACAGGCTCCGGAAACGGCGCCGGCGGCACCGACGCTGGCGGCGGATACTACAACGCAAGCTACGAGGACAACAGCGGCAACTGATCGCCGCCGGATCTTAATTCGGGCTGCCGCGGAAGCGGCAGCCTGAGTGAGTTTATAAAAGGAGCCATGAGACAAAGTGGCAGACAGCAGCGGTAAAAGAGATTACTACGAGGTGCTCGGTGTGGAGCGCGGCGCCGGTGACGACGCCATAAAGAAGGCCTACCGGACCCTCGCAAAGAAATATCATCCCGACCTCAACCCGAACGACCCCGCGGCCGAGGCCAAATTCAAGGAAGTCAACGACGCGTATTCGGTGCTCTCCGATCCGGACAAGCGCGCGGCCTACGACAGGTACGGTCACGCGGCCTTTGACGGCAGTATGGGCGGAGGCGGCGCCGGAGGCGCGGGAGGCGGTTTCGGCGGATTCGGAGGCTTCGGCGATTTCGGCGACCTCGGAGACATCTTCGGAAGCTTTTTCGGAGGCGGTTTCGGAGGCGCGTCGGCGCGGCGCAACGCACCGCAGCGCGGAGACGACATCGGAGCGTCGGTCCGGATCTCGTTCGAAGAGGCGGCGTCCGGAGTCAAAAAGGATATCAGCTTCAACCGCGTCTCGGTCTGCCCCGACTGCCGCGGGACCGGCTCCGCCGACGGCAGGGTGGAAAAGTGCCAGGCGTGCGGAGGAACGGGTCAGAAGAAGATCATACAGCGCCTCGGCGGGATGCAGTTCCAGTCGACGGCCACCTGCGACAGCTGCCGCGGCACGGGCAGGACGATAAAGGATCCCTGCCAGACCTGCCGCGGAAGCGGACTCGTCAGGCAGAGCAAGAAGCTCACCGTGGATATCCCCGCGGGCATCGACGACGGCAACCGCCTCGTGCTGCGCGGCGAGGGCAACGGCGGAGTGAACGGCGGCGAGGCGGGCGACCTCATCCTTGAGGTGAGCGTCGCGAAGCACGCCATCTTCACAAGGGAGGGCACCACCCTCTTCTGCGAAGTCCCGATCACCGTCGCCGACGCTATTCTCGGCGCGGAGGTGGATATTCCCACACTGGAGGGCAATAAAAAGTACAAAATACCCGAAGGCACCCAGAACGGGACGAGGTTCACGATCAGAGGCAGCGGACTGCCCGGAGTGAACTCCAAGCGCCGCGGAGACCTTGTCTTCACGGTGAACGTGGAGATACCGAAGTCCCTTAACATGAAGCAGAAGGATCTCGTCCGCAAGTTCGCCGACGCCTGCGGAGACTCGAACTATTCGAAGAGGAGCGGATTCATCCGCAAGATATTCGGCAAATAACAGACCGCGCGGCGGCGCAATGATCGCCGCGGGCGCAGACACAGACACAGACACGAAAGACTCCGGAGACCGACATTGACAGACACTGACAACACTCACGGATACGAATACGGCCGGTGGACGCAGATCCGGGCATCGGTGAAGACGCCGGCGCTCGACCGCCTCACCGCCATCATGAGCGTCATCGACGAGAACCTCATGATAGAGGACTACAGCGATTTCGATCTTCACGGGATGTACGGCGAGCTTGCCGACGAATCGCTGCTGAACGCCGACAGGACCGTCGCGTCGGTCTCGGTGTTCATACCTGAGGACGGTGACGCCGAAGGTGCGCTGTCATTCATTCGCGGACAGCTTGCCGCCGAGGGCATCGAGGCGGTCGTGACCGACGGCACCGTGAACGAGGAGGACTGGATCAACAACTGGAAGAAGTTCTACAGGCCGCTTCGCATCGGGAGGCATATAGTCATCGTTCCGAAGTGGGAGAAATTCGAACCGCTCCCCGGCGACGTGACGGTCACGATGGACCCCGGCATGGCCTTCGGCACCGGATCGCACGAGACGACCCGCGGGATCATCGGAATGCTCGAGGAGAGCGTCCGGCCGGGCGACAGCGTGCTCGACATCGGTACCGGCAGCGGCATACTCGGTATCGTCGCGATGAAGCTGGGAGCCTCTCTCTGCCGGGCGTACGACATCGATCCGATAGCGGCCGAGGTCGCGAAGGACAATTTCGCCGTCAACGGGCTGGGACCTGGCGGCACGGGAGACGTCGCATGCGGCGTGTCCGACCTGCTCGCCGGAGTCGAAAAGCGGAAATACCGCGTCATATGCGCGAATATCGTAGCGGATATAATCATGAGGATGCTGCCGGATATCGCGCCTTTCATGGCTGAGGATACCGATCTCTTCCTTTCGGGGATCATCTCGGAGAGGGCGGACGAGGTCGCCCGGTGCGTCGCGGCCTGCGGTCTGAAAGTCAGGGAGCGCAGGGAAGACAACGGCTGGACGGTCATTCGGGCGGCGCTCCGATGAACCGTGGCATTTGAAACAGACATCAAAAAACAGGCGCGCGCCGGGGGGCGCGGAGCCTCGGAACGGAGAATAAAAATGGCAACAAAAAAATTCAAGAAGCGCTTCATCATCGTTTCCGGACCCGTCGGTTCGGGAAAGACCACGCTTGCTCTTAACATCGCGAAGAACAGCGGCAACTGCTACTACTTCGACAAGGACGACCTCGTACCCACCTCGATGGCCACCTTCAGAGCGGTGGACAAGCTCGTCCCCGCAGGAGTGGATATCGGCTATGACCGCAGCGAGATCGCGCTCTGCGACAGGCACAGCCAGTTCTTCAAGGATTTCATCCGCAACCCCGAATACGATTCGACGAGAGACGTCCTGATCAAGGGACTCCAGTTCTCGAAGCTGGTCATCGTCAACGCGCCCTACACCTCCGAGCTCAAGAAGGAAGCCGGCGGCAGCTGCCCCGCCTTCGACACCTTCCACACCTTCTTCGAGAAGGAAGACGCCGAGTTCATGGTGATCTTCGTGCATGTCTCCAAGGAAGAGCTCAAGAACAGGCTGCTCAACCGCAAGAAAGAGGACCCCGAGGCCGCCAAGCGCGACCCGAACGTCTACACCGACATCGACGCCTATCTCGCAGGTGAGAACGTCGAGCCTCCGAAGCTCGACGGATCGAAGAACGTCGACCGCCTCTTCGTCTTCGAGGCGTCGACCGACGAGCTCCGCGACGAATCCTACGCGAAGCTCATGAAACTGCTCGGAATAAAGAACTACGCGCCCTACGACCGCAAGATCGAGGTCAACAGGGTAAAGTAAAAGACAGGATTCTGCCGATATCCGACAAAAGCTCCCGGAAAAGCGAAAGACCGCTTTTCCGGGAGCTTTTGTCACGGCGGCTGAGTCAGCCTGCCAGTATGTTTCTCGAGAATACGAAGATCTTGAAGCCCTCCGGGCCGCTGCCTGTCGGGACGCCCCACGGGTTTTCGTCGCCGGCGTATTCGTCGTCCTCGAAGACGTATACCCGCTCGAGATCTTTCAGCATGAGCGGCCACGAGGCGCTCGCAGCGACCTGGGCGAATTCGGCGTCGGAGAGGAGGACGAAGTATCTGTCGTGGCTGTCGTCGTCATACCACCTGCGGCTCGACTGATAGTAGTCGGTCCGCACGCCGCCGCCGCGGTCGGCCAGGACCTCGCGGCAGAGGACCTTCGATTCGGAGAGCACGGTGATCGCCTGGCAGTACCAGAATGTCGCGTATCCGTATTCGAGACCCTTCGACTCGAGAAATGCCGCGAGCCGGTGGTTGTAATTGTCGCGGCCGTAGTCGGCCGGCATCTTTGCGATCTCGTCCGCGCTGATGAGAGAGGCGACAAGGAGGACGGCCATCCCGAGCGCTCCGAGTCTCGCGCAGAGCCTGCCGGCCCCGCGCTTTTCTGCCTTTACGTAGGCCTGAGAAGCGTTATCCTCCGCTTTGCCGGCGGCCTTTCCGGCTTCTTCGGGAAGCTCTGATGCCTCCTTCTTCAGGCGTCTGCCTGCCTTCGCGAGCTCGAGCACTCCCATGCACGACGTGACCGCAGCGGAACCCAGCAGCGGAGTCAGCCTCCAGTTCGCGCCCGACAGCCGTCCGCAGATGAATCCGAAGAGCACCGCGGCCGAGAGCACGAAGTGCGATATCAGGACTATCCTCGCGCCGCGGCTCTGAAGGCTGCGGTATCCGGCTAGCATGAAGAGCGGGATGACGAGGATGAGGATGCCGCAGGCGATCCGTATCATGCTGCCGAGCGCGGCTTTGTCGAAGAGCGGTTCGCCCGACTTTACCGCCACGCCGAAGAGTGTAAAATAGCGAAGAGCAAAGAGCCTCGCGTTGTTCGACCAGTCGGAGATGTCGCTCCATCCCGAATAAGCGTCGGCGTATCCGGCAGAGATGTGATCCCCCTTCAGCGCCGACAGCACGGCGGCCCCGGCGAGCGTGCCGAACACGACAGCCGCCGCCGCGAGCAGGCTTCCGGCGTTCTTCCGTGCGAAGAGCCCGTCTCTGCCGCGGAGCAGCCATTCGGCCGCGATGCCGGCGACGAGCGGGAGAGTTCCTATGACTATGACCTGCATGCCGTCGGTCGCCGTCCCTGCCGCCAGGGCGGCCAGAAAGAGCGCGTACATGACGAGCATGACGGTGTTCTTACGTCTGTGTGCTCCCGCCGTTCCGCCTCCTCCGGTCAGCCTGTCCGACGACTCGCAGATCCGCATCGCGAGTCCGGCGCCGAGAAGGAGGACCGTAAGTCCCACGGAATAGTATATCGTGTGGCCCCACATGATCTCGCGGAGCTTGTCTGACGACGACAGGAGCATCGTGACCGCGAAGACGGTGAGTGACGCACCCCATCTGCCGTATCCTGCCGACGAGACGCAAAACCATACGGCGGCGGAAAAGATGACGGCGAAGATGACCATCGCGATGTTGTGAGCCGTGATCCCGAACCCGAAGATCTTTATGAGCGGGATCATCCACGCGGAGCCCGAGAAGGGAAGCAGCGCGGCGTACCTGAAGGTCTCGTCGAAGACACTGCCCGACTCGACGCTCGCGTTCGCCCAGTAGAGCGAATCGGTGCAGTCGGCGTGGAAGTAGCCCTCGCCCGGCCCGAGTATGTAGTAGATCGCCAGAGCGGTGCCCGCGGCAGCGGGCAGCAGCGACAGGATGAACAGGATCACGCGCACCGGCTTTTTTTCAGAAAGCGCGCGCACCGAAGTCTTGAGACTCATTCGGCAGGCCCTCCGGATACAGGAATAGGAAAGAGTTTTGCCGCTTTATCCGCTACTTCGGCCCCGTATCCGACAACGTTTCCGTTGCCGTTGATCAGGCAGAGGCGCACCGATGCCCAGATCGAGAACACGAGGAAGAGCGCGGTCAGCACATAGACCGGGATCTTCAGTCCCGCCTTCCCGGACGCCTCAGCCTTTTCCGACGCCGAGAGCAGCACGACGACCGAGAAGAAGGCGCCTATGACGGTGAGGTCGCAGGTATACCGGTAGATTATCCCTCCGAGAGAGAAGTCGAGCAGCGCGACGGCGGCGATCCCGGCGACGGCGCCGGCCGTGAGCGCCCGCCTGCTCCCGCTGAACCTGTGCGTGAAGATGACGGCGGGAGACCCCAGCAGCGAGAACATGAGCGGTACGTTGAAGAGTCCCAGGGCGGCGTCGCGGTAGACGTAATGTCCGTAACTTGTGAAATATGTGTAATTGAAGCTGATGTAAGGCCAGGTCTCCGACTTCGCGGCCGGAGCGGCAAGATAGTGGAAGAAGGCGAAGGGGATGTCGGAGAGGCGAAGTTTGTATGTCGAGGTGTCGGCGACTGTCAGCTGATACGCCGAACCGAAGTCGAACGGGCCCGAAAAGCGCATCGCGTTGAAGATGAACGACCCGGTGAAGAACAGCACCACCGGAAGCCCCAGCGCCATGAGCTCGAAGAACGCCTGGAAGGCTGCTTTTCTGCGGTCCGCGCCCGGCCTTTCGCGCCTGATGATGAGGAACCACAGGCCGGGCAGGATGACGAACGCGGCGCAGACCGCTATGTTGAGCCTTGACTGAAAGACCAGCCCGTAGGCGACTCCCGCAAAAGCGAGCAATATGTATCTTCCGGCACGTGACGCGCATCCGTACGCCGACAGGCAGAGGAAGATGAATACCGACAGGAACGCGCACCCGGATACCGAAGCGATGTAGTAGAACGGAGTCCAGCCGCGCGCGATGAGCGGGATGAGCGTTGCCCAGAAGAAGGCGGGAGCCGCAAAAAGCAGGAGCCAGCGGGGCACCCGGGGCGCGAATGAGACTGCCCACTGCCATACGCAGAGCGGCATGAAGACCGAGGCGATCAGCAGCAGCACCTGCATGACGGTGCCGTCGCCGGGAAGCTTTCCGGTGAGAAGTTTGCAGGGGTAATAGACCGTAAGTATCGGCGCGATGCCGAAATAAGAGTAGTATTTCCCGTTATATAGCGCCCTGTCCCACATATACCAGACGCCGGCCTTGTCTCTGGCCGCGCGGTCGTACGGGTTCTCGAGCGAGGCCAGCGCCTCGGACACCCTGACGTCAAGCCAGGTCTGTCCCTTCTCGAAGGCGTCGAACTGCTGCACATAGGGGCTGTATCCCGACGGATCGCCCGCCAGCGGATATTCTATCGGGTCGGTCGACGAAGCGAATCCCGCCCCGTATATCAAGGCCGGGATCATGCAGAGCAGCACCGACAGCAGGCAGATGACCGCCGTGGCGGCATTAAAACCTCTGACTTCCGCGAGGGTGTTTTCCGCCGGTGCGTTCCCGCTCTTGCGTTCGCGCTTTCTGATGTCTGCGGCGGGCTTTCCGTTTCCGCCCGTCCGTTTCTTCTCACTCATTTTTCCTTTTTATCCTTATCCCCTGACACCGTCTCGTGATATTCTTTCTCGGTGTTGACGTTCCAGACGTCGCGCTTGTCGGTCGAGCCGGCCGCGACTGCCTTCACCGCCTCGATGGCGGTGAGCATCGAGTGGTCCATGTTGTTGTATCTGTGCTGTCCGTTGCGGCCGAGGCACCAGAGGTTGGGCAGCGACGACAGCCAGTCCTTCACGGTGTCGAACTCGCTGTAGGTGTCGAAATAAGCGGGATACGCCTTCTTTACCTTGAGTCTGCAGGCGTCCTTTATCGCCGACGTGCTTTCTATGACGCCGATCTTCACGAGCTCCTCGCCCGCCATGCGGATGAAGTCTTCGTCGCTCATGTTCCACATTTCGTCGTTTTCCTGGCAGAAATACTCGAGTCCGATCCACACGGTGTGTTCGGGGTCGGCCACGAGGTAGGGCGACCAGTTGTTGTATATCTGGAGCCTGCCGAGCTTTACGTCTCTGTCCTGGATGTAGATCCAGCAGTCGGGGACGTCGCCGGTGAGCGTCGCGTATCTGGTCCTGTTGACGAGAGAGAGACGGTCGGTGAGTATGCCGACGGTCTGGTAGTCGCGGTAGGGAAGTCCTCCGGCGACGCGGCGGACGTCGGCGGGCGGGACGTCGCCCATGCCGGCGACGAGATCGCGCACCGGCATCGTCGAGAAGAACTCGTCGGCGGCGAACTCGCGCCCGTCCTCCGATACGACCGACGTCACTCTGCCTCCGGAGATCTTTATATCCTTCACTTTGCAGTTCATGATTATCTCGCCGCCCATCTTCCTTATGTCGTCGGCGAGGAACTCCCAGAGCTGTCCCGGGCCCATCTTCGGGTAGTAGAACTCCTCGATGAGCGAGGTCTCCACCTTGTCTTTGGATCTGAACGGCTTCGTCAGCGTGCTCCATACCGCCTTCCACAGCGAAAGGCCCTTGGTGCGCTGGGCCCCCCAGTCGGCCGAGATCTCGGAGGGGTGACGGCCCCAGAGGTTCTCGGTGTAGTACTCGAAGAACATCTCGTAGAGCGGTCTGCCGAAGCGGTTGATGTAGAAGTTCTCGAGCGAGGTCTCCTTCTTTTTGAATATCTGCGCGAAGACGTAGCCGAATCCAGACTTCACCGTCCTTCCGAACCCCAGGTTTTTGAAGGTCTCCGGCTTGATCGACAGCGGGTAGTCGAAGAATTTATGAAGGAAGTATATCCTCGAGATGCGGCGCCGGAGCAGGAACACTCTGTCCTCGGTCTCGGGGTCGGGGCCTTCCGCCGGAAGGTCCTTGACGTTGCCGAGCTTTTTGTCGTCGTATGACGGCTTGCCCTGCAGCGGCATCAGCTCCCGCCACAGACTGTTCACCTCGTCGTTCTTGGTGAAGAAGCGGTGGCCTCCGAGGTCCATCCTGTTGCCGCGGTAGCGGTGCGTTCTGGCGATGCCGCCTATGTATTCGCTCTCCTCGAGCACGACGGGCCTGATCCCCGTCTCCTTCAAGAGCATGTACGCCGCGGTGAGCCCGGCGGGGCCGGCTCCTATGACGACGGCCGTCTTCTTTTCACTGACCTGTCCCGGTCCCTTTGCCTGTTCTTCCATTGTGTTATGTCCTTTCATGTTTTTACGGTGTCACGTCAGCCGGCGGGGTAGGCGAACGGCGCGAAGCCGTACGCCGGGAGCTCATCCGGCTTTATCCATTTTTCGCTCTCGGTCTCGAGTTCCGAAGAATCCGTATCATGGCTGATTTTCGAGACCGACAGACAGTAGATGTTCTGTTCGGAGTAGAAGGTAAGCGCCGTCTCGGCCAGGCATACTATCCCGCGGACGGGGTCTCTGCCCCATTCCGATCTCACGAGCTTTTCGATGTATTCATCGGGCGTCCCCGGTATGTTTTTCGATTCGTAGAAGATGTCGTGGGAGGTCGACCGGATCTTTCCGTCTCCGCTTCCGAATGACGGCGCGACGAGCGCGGAGAGCGAGGCGTCGGCGGTGAAGGAGAGCGGCCCTCCGCCCATATAGAAGACGTACCTCTCGGCTCCGGCGATGCGCGAAGTCTGTATCACGACGTCGCAGTTGCCGTCGAGATCGATGTCGTCGACGGTGAGGCCGTAGTTAAAGCCGTCGCCGTCCGAATACGGCGGGTCTGACATGTCCTGCCTGGCCGTAAGTACCGCGACCTCGGCTCCGTCCTTCACGACGGTGACCGACTTTATACCGTTGGCGCTGCCTCTTGCCGTATATGTGACCCCGTCCTTCGTGACCGACGCGATCTCGGTCCCCGTTCCGCACGAGCAGAGGAGCGCCTGCGCGAGGACGGCCGACACGAGTAGCAGAAGGACCGCCGCCTTGCGGACTTTCTTCTTCGCGGATCTGTCGCTGTTCATTCGTCAGCTCTCACCTCCCCGGCTCCGGCGGGCAGACTCCCGCCATTTTAATAATACAACTTTAATTATAAGCCAATCGGAGATTAATGTCAAGTTATTTCTACCGGAGAAGAAGTGCCCGGCAGAGCCGGAGCCGGGGGACCGCATCGGAGAGCGAGGGGGAAGGCGCCCGGGCTGGCTGCAGCGGCAGGCACCGGCGTTCCGGGAGTTCGGCACGCGGCACGCGGCAGGAGGGACGTTGCACGCGGCAGGAGGGAAGTTGCACGCGGCAGGAGGGAAGTTGCACGCGGCAGGAGGGAAGTTGCACGCGGAACGCGATTATATCATTTTATTCGGCCGGAGAAGCTTTTTCTTGCAATCGCGGGGCGGATAAGATATAATTATCTCATAAATCAACGGAGGTATCGTGATTTGGAGAGAGCTGTATGCCGCGGCGGCGGACGCGGAAAGGTATCGGCTGTCATATTTGATTTCAACGGAACGATGATGTACGACTCGCCGATACACATCGGAGTATGGCTCGATCTGCTGCGCGGGCGGGGCATCGATCCGGGACCGGCGGAGGAGTATGAAAAGCATCTGCTCGGGTGCTCGAATTCGTCGATCCTCGGCTATTATTTCGGGATCACAGACCCGGCCGAGCTGGAGCGCATGACATATCTCAAGGAGGCGGAATACCGCCGCCGCTGCGCCGCCGACCGGAGCGTATACCGGCTGGTCGACGGGGCGAAGGAGTTCCTTGACGCCCTGAAGGAGGCGGGTTATCCTCTCAATATCGCGACGGGCTCAGAGCGGCTGAACGTCGAATTCTACTTCAGGCAGAGCCCGCATCTGGAACTCTCGAAGTGGTTCGATCCCGACAAGGTCGTCTATGACGACGGCAGCTTCCCGGGCAAGCCGGCCCCCGACTGCTACCTGCGCGCCGCCGCGGCGATCGGCGCCGACCCCCGCGACTGCCTCATTTTCGAGGACTCCTTCTCGGGAGTGAAGTCGGCTCACGCGGCGGGCGCCCGGTACGTCGTGGCCCTCGGGGCGAACGCGAAGGCGGCAGACTACGACGAAGCCGGGGGAGTGGACCTCGCGGTGCGCGATTTCACGGGATACACGGATTTTCCCGGACTCGAGCTCGGATGAGGGGAGCCGGAAACTCCGGAAAGGGCAGCGGAAACAGAGTCTCCCGACGTCCCGGATCTGCTTTGACGGCATGACGCGGGGACCTGTGACCCGCCGTGTTCCGCGTATCATGACAGGGGATCCCGCCGCTCCGGCCTTTCGGTTTTTTGCGGTTTTTTTCAGCCGGATATAATATTTTTATTGACTAATCGGCGCTTGCGTAATATAATATACAAGTTATTAATGCTAGTTTGACCGGCTTGAGAACCGGGGAGGAAAATCAGGATGGCAAGATTCATCGGGACCGTTTCCAGGGGCGTCAGAGCTCCGATAATCCGCAGCGGGGACGACATCGCAAAGATCGTCGCCGACAGCGTTCTCGCGGCGTCGGCGGGAGAGAACATACCCGTCAGAGACAGGGACGTCATAGCCGTGACCGAGGCCGTCGTCGGCCGCGCCCAGGGCAACTACGCTACAGTCGCGCAGATCGCCGCTGACGTGAGGGCAAAATTTCCGGGCGGACACGCCGCGGTAATTTTCCCGATCCTTTCGCGCAACCGCTTCTCGGTCTGCCTCAAGGGCATCGCGACCGGCCTTCGCAAGATCACCCTCATGCTCAGCTATCCTTCCGACGAGGTCGGCAACCATCTCGTCGACGAAGACGATCTCGACGAAAAGGGCATCAATCCCTACACCGACCTGCTGACCGAGGCGCGCTACCGCGAGCTGTTCGGCTACCGCAAGCACAGATTCACCGGCGTCGACTACATCGCCTTCTACCGCGACCTCATAGAGGAGTGCGGCTGCGAGTGCGAGGTCATACTCGCGAACGACTGCAGACGCGTCCTCGACTACACGAAGAACGTCATAAGCTGCGACATACACACCCGTGCCCGCACCAAGAGACTGCTCCGGGCAGCCGGCGCCGAAAAGGTCGTCGGATTCGACGAGATCCTCACAAAGTCAGTCGACGGCAGCGGATACAACGCCGACTTCGGACTGCTCGGCTCGAACAAGGCGACCGAGGACAGCGTTAAGCTCTTCCCGCGCGACTGCGACAGGGTCGTCGCCGACATTCAGGCGAGGATCGTCGCGGCAACGGGCAGGAAGGTCGAAGTCATGGTCTACGGCGACGGCGCCTTCAGGGATCCCGTCGGAAAGATCTGGGAGCTCGCAGACCCGGTCGTATCCCCCGCGTACACCCCGGGGCTCATCGGACAGCCTAACGAACTCAAACTAAAATATCTCGCCGACAACGACTTCGCCGACCTCGCCGGCAACGACCTGAAGGAGGCGATCTCCGCCAGGATCAGGGAAAAGGACGGCAACCTCACCGGCAAGATGGTCTCCGAGGGGACGACTCCGCGCCGGCTCACCGACCTCATCGGTTCGCTTTGCGACCTGACCTCGGGTAGCGGCGACAAGGGCACTCCGATCGTCTGGATCCAGGGCTATTTCGACAACTACACCGACGACTGATCCCGCCGGGATAAAAAAATGCCCCCGAAGGGGGCATGGAGAAGAGAACAGAGACCGCCCGGAAGGCATGCCTTCCGGGCGGATTTTGCCTGCGGCGTCATTTCCGCACCGTTCAGCCGGCGAAATCCGGCTTCGGGAAATCCTCCGGAGATGCCGCGACGGTCTCCGCGATCGAGGCGAAGCTCCTCCATTCCACTCTGTCCGACAGATGCTCCTCTATGCGCCTCGCGGTCTCCTCGAGCGCCGACAGACCTGTCCCGAGGCCGTTCGACATGAGGCTCTGCCAGTGCGTGAGGATGACGGGCCAGCCGCCGGTATCGAGCACGTCGATGAGATCGCCGCTCTTTCCGTCTTTAGAGATGAGTCTGTCGGCCAGCGACGAGACGAATTCCGGGCCGGTGCGCGGATCGTCGATGGTGCACCAGAATCTGTCGTGAGTGGTGGCGGGGATCGCGACCAGGGTCCTTCCGTTCTCTCTGACTTCGATCCACGGGCGGATCTTCGGCCGCCCGGTGACAGTACGGAGGAAGAACCACCCGGTCTTTCTGCCCGCAGCGTCGAGCAGCGCTTCGGAGATGGCCGCGGCGTATTCGTCCTCGACTTCGATGCCGAACATCCAGGGGGAGGTGACTCCGGTGGGGTCGAGCCCGGCGTCGCGCAGGACAGACAGCGCCTTTGCTATATACGGTTCAAGTACCGTGCGGTCCTTGTCGGAGGCCCATTCCTGCTCGTTGAGGGGCAGGGCGGCTCCGGTGGCGAGATCGACGGCAAAGTTGTGCGTGAGCATTTCGGGGCAGACCGAAAACGCCGGGCAGAGGCGCTGCTTCACTCCTTCCAGCCATGCGCTCAGATCGGCGCCGGAAACTCCCTCGATGCTCCCGGCGACGCTTCCGAGGTTCCCCGGCATCGGCACGACGCTGAATTTCCCGCGAAGTCCGTATCTCTCCGCTATGTCGCAGAAGCGGAAGAAGAGACTGTTCGGATAGTACTGTGCTAGGGGGCGTCCGTCCTTCGTCGCGGTCCTTCCCGCGTGAGTGTAGTAGACCGACACGACAGGAGCCGCGTCGTCGATTATCAGGCTTATAGGGGTTTTCATCGGATGTGTTCTCCTTTCGGTGTGCGCTGCCGCGCGGAGCGTAACGCCTCTGACGGTCTGTCCGTCTGTTGAGACTATTATACTTTAAAACCGCAGGATTTTCAACTTATTTCTGAACTGATCCCGCGGGCCGGTAATCGCCGCGCTGATCCTCCCGGGCATCGTCTCACGCGCGGGCGGCACCGCCGCCCCGATGTACAACGCGAAGAAAAAGCTGATCGGTATCGAGATGAAAAAGTTCCAGGATCAGGTGCTGGCGCTCGGCTGACAGACAGAAAAAGCAGAATAACATCTTACCGCCCGGGAGAGTCATCTTCCGGGCGGCTTTTTCGCGCCGCTGCGAAAAATCCTTCCGGTATGTGAAAAAAATGACGGAAAACAGGAAATTAGTACTTGATTTTTGGACGCTTTTGATATATAATATTGCCAGTTAGGTGAAAAAAGGTGGAAATAGGTGGATTTTGGTGAATTTCGAAAGCCATGACCTGCCTTTTTCGCCGTCTCTTTCCCATCTCCGTTTTCTTTTTCCCCGCGTCTCTCCCGCCATACGGGCGGCACGAATCTTACTGAAAGGACGGATCGACCGGTAATGCTTGATATACTCCCCGTAATGGGTGAATACCGCTACAACATGGACGGCAAGAACCGCGTGTTCATTCCGTCCAAGCACAGAGAGGCGCTCGGCTCGCCGCTGATCATCTATCCCTCCATCAGGGACCGGGCCCTCAAGGTCTGTTCTCTCGGCGAATGGAGAGAGATCACGGAGAAGATCCAGGGCCTTCCAGTCAGGGAGCGCGAGCCCCTCATGCGCTTCTTCAACCGCATGGGCGACACCTTCGTGCCCGATTCCCAGGGCAGGGTGACGCTGAACGCTGACCTTGTCGCATACGCGGGTCTTTCCGGGACCGTCGTGATCATCGGCTGCGGTCAGAACGCGGAGATCTGGTCGTCGGAGGAATACGAAAAGCTTGGCAGCTCGCCCTCCTTCGACGCCGAAGTTCTCCGCGCGGCCGCCGAGAACGCTGATGTCTGATTTTTCGCACACTCCGGTCATGCCGGAGGAGGTGATCGCCGGGCTTGCCATTAAGCCCGACGGCACATATATCGACGGCACCGCGGGCGGCGGGGGGCACTCCTCCCTCATCGCCTCGAGGCTGTCGGAGAAGGGCAGGCTCGTCGCTATCGACCGCGACCCAGAGGCCGTGGCCGCCGCCGGCGAGCGTCTTCGCCGTTTCGGCCCGCGCGCGGTCTGCGTGCGCGGCAATTTCGCCGACATGAAGGAGATATGCGCAAGTCTCGGGATCACCGAAGCCGACGGATTCCTTCTCGATCTCGGCGTTTCGTCGTACCAGCTCGACAACCCCGAACGCGGTTTTTCCTATATGCACGACGCCCCCCTTTCGATGAAGATGGAGGGCGTGTCGGGAGACGGTCCCGACGCCCGCGACATAGTCAACGGCTACGGAGTCTCTGAGCTCCGGCGGATCCTGTCCGACTGGGGAGAGGAGAAATACGCCGCGAGGATCGCCGAAGCGATCTGCCGGGCGAGGGAGACGAAGCCGGTCGAGACCACCTTCGAGCTCCGCGATATAATCACCGGAGCCCTGCCGGACGGAGGGCGCTCGCAGAAGCACCACCCCGCGATGCGGACCTTCCAGGCCATCCGCATCGAGGTGAACGGCGAGATAGCGCTCATACCCGGAGCCCTGAGAGGAGCGGTAGACCTGCTCCGGCCGGGCGGACGGGGATGCGTGATCACCTTCCACTCGGTCGAGGACCGGGCGGTGAAGGAGACCTTCGCGTCGCTGTCGTCGGGATGCGTATGCCCCAGGGATTTTCCCGTCTGCGTATGCGGACGCAGACCTGTGATAAAACTTGTCGGACGGAAGCCGGTCCTGCCTTCGCCCGAAGAGATAAGGACCAACAGCCGTTCGCACAGCGCGAAGCTGCGGACGGTCGAAAAACTCGACGGCACGGCGTCGCTGACCCCCGGGGTATCACCCTGAGGTACGGCGCGAGGCATGCAAAGGACGGTCGGATACGATGAATGACACCGTAAGAAACAACTGCATAGACACTGCGGACGGCGCCATGGGTATTCTCACCGGGGCTTTCGCCGGCAGGGGACTCGCGGGCGGAGCCAGAAGCGAGGAGGCCGAGCAGGAGCGCCGCGAACTGCGCTCGAGGCTCGAGAATCCCGGCAGCTACATCTACGAAGATATACTGAAGAACGATTTTTCGAACAGATACCGCAGCGGGATCGATGGCGGAAGAAGCTTCATGACCGTCGACGACCTCCGCCGGCTCAGGGCCGACGAGGAGCGCCGCCGGGAAAGCCCGCGCGGAAGGGCCGTCGCCGAGCTGTCGCGCGAGGTATACTCTCAGCGCATCTCGACCGACGCGAGACCCGCGCACGCCTATGAGATCCGCGACGCCAGGGGCGTCGGCGACAGAGGCGCGACGGGAGGCCGCCGCGAGGCCGTTTACGGAGGCGGGAGCCTCATAACAGGCGAACGCAGCGGGATGACGTATTATTCGGGCGAGAGCGAGACCGAGATGATAGTCTCGGGCGTGCGGAGGAAAAAGGGCAGACTGTCCGAGATGTTCCGCGAGAGCGTCAGGGCCGACCGTTCGGTCAGAGCCGGCGGCGGATACAGGGCGTCCAACGGGTTCTTCGCCGCCGTGGCGATGGTCCTCGTCTTTGCCTTCGTGCTGGCCCTTCCCATCACGCTCAGTGTGCTCAAGCACAGCGAGGCAACGAAACTGGCCAAGATAGAGAGCGAGATCAGGGCGCGCGAGGCCGAGATATCAACCCTCCGCATCGAGCTTGAGAAGAAGAACGACCTCTTCCTGCTCGAGAGGACGGCGGTCGAGAAGTACGGAATGATAGAGCTCGACAAGAGCGTATACAATATGATCAGGATCAATCCCGCCGACAGCGTGGTCAACGTCGAGAACACGGGCAGCCGAGGCATCATGCCGGCGCTGCTCTCCGCGCTCGGACTCAGAGGAGAGAATTGAAACGCGGCGGCCCGGCTCCCGAGACCGTATTCAGGATCAGGATTGGTATCGCCGCCGCGGCGTTCGCCGCGGTCTTCATCTTCCTCGGGATACACCTTTTCGCCATGCAGGGGCGCTATTCCGACTATTATAAAAGGAAAGTCGCCGATCAGATGACCACCGAGCGGACGGTGAGCGCCCGCCGCGGGAGCATCTATTCTTCGGGAGGCGAGCTTCTCGCCACCGACATAACGAAATACCGCGTGTTCATCGAGCCTCAGGCGGTGATAAACGGGCAGGAAAAGGCGCACGAAAGGCTCGAAGCGGCCGCGCAGGCCGTAAAAGACGCCGACGGCGCCCTCCGCGCACTGAAACAGAACAAAAAAAGCGGAGTATCCGACATTGAAAAGGCCGAGAAGGCGCTCGCCGACGCCGAGAAGGAACTCACCGAAGCAGCGTCGAGCCCGCTGCTCGACGCCGCCGAGATCATAAGCCGAGGTCTTTCCGAGATAACCGGCGTCGAATACGAGACTGTTCTCGAGATGACCGGACGCGTCGGCAGCATGGACGCCACCGTGCTGAAGGCGGCCGACCGCGAGACGGCCGACAGGGTCGCCGCCTTCCGTTCGGAGAACGGATTCGGAGGGATGATACACCTCGGGACCGTCGCCGAGCGGAACTACGTTTACGGAGGTCTCGCGTCACATCTGCTCGGATTCACCGGGACAGAGGGGAACGGCCTCTACGGACTCGAACTATACTACAACGAAGAACTGTCGGGCAGTGACGGCAGGTACGTCACCGAGCTCGACAGCCTCGGCAAGGAGATAGGCTACGACTACGGCAGCTTCATCCCGGCCGAGGACGGCTGCAGCCTTCACACGACGATCAACATCAAGGTCCAGTCGATCCTCGAGGAGCAGCTGAAGAAGACATACTACGAGACCGGTTCTCTCGAGGGCGCCTGCGGGATCGTCATGAACGTCAGGACGGGCGCGGTCCTCGCGATGGCCACCTACCCCGATTTCGACTGCAACGACGCCTGGACTCTCGACAGCGAATACGCTGCGAAGCTTGCGGACTCCGGCCTCGCCGAGGATCTCCCGCAGTACGGCTCGCTCAGGGCGGAGCTGCTCGAGAAGATGTGGTCGAACATGGCCGTCAGCTACACCTACATTCCCGGTTCGACATTCAAGGTCATAACCTCCGCCATCGCGCTCGACAGTTCGTCGGTGCGGCTCTCCGACAGGTTCACCTGCACCGGCTCGATAGTCGTCGAGGACCGTCGCGTGCACTGCTCCAACATATACGGCCACGGCAACCTCACATTTGCCGAAGGCCTGCAGCAGTCCTGCAACCCCTGGTTCATCCAGCTCGGCGTCAAGATAGGCGGGAGCACCTTCTACGATTACTTCGAGAATTTCGGATACTTCCGGAAGAGCGGGATCGACCTCCCCGGAGAGGGCGGGACGCTGTTCTGGTCGCGCGATGAATTCACTAAGATAAACCTCGCGATGTGCGCCTTCGGGCAGAACTTCAAGGTCAGCCCGATAAGGCATCTCACGTCGCTCGTTTCGATAGCCAACGGCGGCTACCTCATCAAGCCGTACATAGTCGACTATATCACCGATTCCGACGGCAACGTCGTTTCCTCGCACACCCCCGAGACGGTGAAGCAGGTGATAAGCGGCAGCGTCAGCAGGACGGTCGCCGGCATCCTGGCCGACGGCGTCGCCGGCAACGGCGGTTCGAGAAACGCCTATGTCGCCGGATACAGAGTCGCCGCCAAGACGGGAACCTCGGAAAAGGTCGGCGAGGCCGACGAGGAGATGAAGATCTGCTCATGCATGGCCTTCGCTCCGTCCGACGACCCCGAGATCGCCATGATAATAATCGTCGACGCCCCCACCAAGGGCGTCATATACGGGAGCACCGTCGCGGCGCCCTACGTTTCGGCGGCGCTTTCCGAGATACTGCCGTCGCTCGGCGTCGAGCCGGTATACACCGCGGCCGAGAGCGCAAAGCTCACGGTGGAGGTCGGGAACTACACGGGGCGCGTATCCTACGACGCCGTCGAGGCGATAGAGAAACTCGGCGTGAAGAGCCGTACGGTGGGCGTGGGTACCATGGTCACCGCCCAGGTGCCGGCAGCCGGCACGAAACTCCAGAAGGACAGCGGGACCGTCGTGCTCTACGTGGGCGACAACGCTCCCGAGAACAACATCGTTATACCGAACCTCGCAGGGATCTCGGCGGCCGCCGCAAGGCAGCAGCTGATCAGTGCCGGACTGAACATCAGGATAAACGGCACGACGAACTACGAGACCGGCAGCGGCGCCGTCGTGTTCAGCCAGTCGCCCGCCGCCGGAACGCTCGCGACCGCCGGAGACGTCGTCGAAGTGACGTTCAGGTATATGGCGGTGGCCGACGACTGACGTCGCGGCGTTATTCAAGTCAACCACGGTCCGCGCCGGCAGATGCCGGAACGGATCTTCCCCCGGCCGGGTCCCGGACCCCCTCTGTGCATTCGAGACCGCAGCGGCAATAAGGACCCGGCCGCACTTTTTGACCCAGATGCTCATCAAACTCGGAAGAAACAGCCTCACGCCAGGGCAGATCGCCCGGATGTGCGGCGGAAAGATCATACGCGAAGGGAAGACCGGCTCTCCGGTCTCTTCTGTCTGCGTCGACTCCAGGGATGCGAGGGAGGGCAGCCTTTTTCTCGCCGTCCGCGGAGCCCGAACCGACGGACACAGATATCTCGCGGCCGCCGCCTCGGCGGGGGCTTCCGCCGCGCTCATCGACAGGCTCCCCGAAGCCGGAAGCGAGACCATGATCCCCGAAAAGAGCGGCATGGCGCTGATCTTTGCCGACAGCACCGTCTCCGCCCTGGGACGGCTCGCGGCCGCGTATTCCCGCGGCAACTGCCCGCGTCGCGTCGCGGTGACCGGTTCGGTCGGAAAGACTTCCACCAAGGAGATGTGCCGCGCGGTCCTGTCTGAGGGGCTCTCCGGCGTATACGCGAGCGAAGGCAACCTCAACACCCCGATCGGCATGCCTCTCTCGCTGCTCGCGGCCCCCGAAGGAGCCGGTACCGGGATCTTCGAGATGGGACTCGAGGAGCCGGGCGAGATCTCGTCGATGTCGAAGATATGCGGGCCCGAGGCCGCGGCGGTGACCGTGCTCGGAAGCTCGCATCTCGAACATATAGGAAGCCGCGGGAAGCTCGCGGCCGAAAAACTGTCGGTAAAAGACGGACTTTCCCGGGGCGGCCTCCTCCTGCTCCCGGCCGACGAGCCGCTCTTCGCAGCGACTCTCGAGTCGGACCCGCGCGCGCGGGGATTTGCTGTGCGCGAGTCTGCCGGAGACGGAAAAAGGGCCGATTACACCGCGATTAACGTCAGAAATACCGGGAATGTCGACGGAGGGCTCGGCGAAGCCGGGCTGTCGTTCGACATGATGCTGCCCGACGGCAGCGTGATAAACGGCCTTCACCTCGCCGTCCCCGGACGTCACAACGTCGGCAACGCACTGATCGCGTGTGCCATGGGGTCGCATTTCGGCCTTGACGGCGACACGATCCGCCGCGGCCTTGCCTCATACCGCCCGGTGGGGATGCGCCAGCAGATCACCGTCACCGGCGGCGTGACTCTCATAAACGACTGCTACAACGCCTCGCCTGAATCGATGAAGGCGGCCTGCCTGCTGCTCTGCGGCGACGGCGCCGGAGGAGCGCGGGCGGGGAAGAGAACGGGAAGGAAGATCGCCCTCCTCGGCGACATGTACGAGCTGGGGAGCGATTCCCGCGCCATGCACCGGGACGTCGGAGCCTTTTTCGCGTCGCACGGGACCGACGTCATCGTGACTCTCGGCAGCCTCGCGTCCGATATCGCGGACGGCGCAAGATCCGCCGCTGCGGAGGGCGGGTGCGACATAATAGAATTTCCCGACAGGAACGACGCCTCGGCGGCCGCGTCCGCGCTGGCGGAGATCATCCGTCCGGGCGACACGGTATTGATAAAGGCCAGCCGGGCCGTCGGTGCCGAACGCGCCGCAGCCGCGCTGACCGAACTGCTCTCAAAGGGGGAGCCTTCATGCTGACATCCACGTCATCGACTTCCGTTTCCGTCGCCGGCCGGGGAATGACGCTGCTCGCCGCAGCGGGCTCCGCCCTGATCGTTTTTGCCGCGACGGCGGTCATACTGAGATTTCTCATCCCTGTCCTCAAGAGCCACAAGGTGGGGCAGAAGATATACGACATAGGTCCCCGCTGGCACAAGGGCAAGGAAGGCACCCCTATAATGGGAGGTCTCTCCTTCATCGCGGCGTCGTTTGCCGTTATGGCCGCCGCCTTCGCCGTGTTTGCCGCGAAGGGCGAGATCGACAGCTTCATGCCGGTACTCCTCGGCATGGCTTTCGCGCTGTTCAACGCGCTGATAGGCTTTTTCGACGACTACACCAAGCTCATAAAGAAACAGAATCAGGGCTTTAAGGCCTGGCAGAAATTCCTGCTCCAGGTCGCCGTCTCCGCCCTTTACGTCGCGGGCCTGGCCTTTACCGGCACCGTCGGCACCGGTATACCGCTGCCCTATACCGACGCCGTGCTCGATCTCGGCTTCTTCAGCTATGTCGTTTACGTGTTCATAGGCGTCGGATTCGTCAACGCCGTCAATCTGACCGACGGCATCGACGGACTCGCCGGCACCGTGACGGGGATCGTCGGCATATTCTTCGCCGCGGCGGCCGTCAGGGCCTGCGACGCCGGAGTCGCCGTCTTCGCCGGCTGCGTCGCCGGAGGCTGCGCCGGATTCCTCGTATATAACTTCTATCCCGCCAGGATATTTATGGGCGACACCGGATCCCTCTTCCTCGGAGGAGCCGTGACCGGTCTCGCGTTCGCGGTCGGAGAGCCGCTGATCCTGCTCCCCGCCGGCGTGATATACCTTGCCGAGGTGATGTCCGACATCCTTCAGGTCGGATGGTTCAAGATCACCCGCGGAAAACGGCTGTTCAAGATGGCCCCCATCCACCATCATTTTGAGAAATGCGGCTGGAGCGAGGTCAAAATAGTCACTGTCTTCGGAGCGGTGACCCTGCTCGGGTGCGCGGCGGCATGGATGGGGCTCTGACAAATACCGGGAGGAGCCGCCCGGTTCTGGTCCGGAGCCGGCCCGACGCGGTCTATTTCGTCCTCTGCCTGATACTGATACTCGTCGGCACGATAATGCTCTTCAGCGCGAGCAGCGCCTACGCGGAGACTGCTGGCGAGGAACTGTCGGGAACGGTAAGGTCCCACATAATTCATCTGCTGATAGGAGGCGCGGCCTTCGCGGGCTGCATCCTTTTCGTCACCCCCGCGCTCAGCCGCAGGGTAACGTATTTCGTCCTTCCTGTGAGCCTTCTGCTGCTCGCCGCGGTGCTCGCCATCGGCGTGGCCGACGGCGTGGCGCGCCGCTGGATGGTACTGGGGCCGCTTCAGTTCCAGCCGTCTGAGATGGCGAAGACGGTGCTCATCATGACGCTTGCGCTTTATTTCAGCGTAACGTCGGACGAGCGCGACCCGGGAAAGAGCGGGTTCTGGAAAAGGGCCCTGTTCGGATTCGTCATACCGCTCGCCGTGACCGGCGTCTTCTGCCTGCTCGTGATGCTCGAAAAGCATCTCTCGGGGACCGTCATAATGATGGCCATCGGCATGGTGATGATATTCTTCGCCGGCACGCCGCTCTACTGGTTTCTGAGTCTCATTCCGATCGGCGCCGGCGGATACCTCGTCGCCGTTTCGGTGGACTACACCCGCAAGAGGATCGAGAGCTGGCTGCACCGCGGCGCCGATACCGCCGGTTCCGACTGGCAGACCACGCAGGGCATCTACGCGATCGGCAGCGGCGGTCTCTTCGGACGGGGTTTCGGTGAGTCCAAACTCAAATACGGATACGTCTCGGAAGTCACGAACGACTTCATATTCACCGTGGTGTGCGAGGAGCTCGGATTCTTCGGGGCGGTCGCGATAATGCTGCTCTTTCTGGCGCTCATACTGCGGGGCCTTCTGCTGGGCCTCCGCTGCAGGGATAAATACGTATCTCTCATGATCCTCGGACTGACGTGCAAGCTGGGGCTGCACGTGGCGCTCAACATACTCGTCGTGACCGGGATCGCCCCGAACACCGGCGTGTCGCTGCCCTTCTTCAGCAGCGGCGGAAGCGCGACGCTCATGCAGATGGTCGACGCAGGCCTGCTGCTCGGGCTCTCCAGATACTGCGAACCTTAAAAACGGCCGCCGTCCCGGACGGCCGCGCGCCGCGGGTACCGCGGCTCTCACGGAAAAACGAAAGCTGCAAAGGAAAAGCAATGAGGGTACTGATGACCGGAGGCGGCACCGGCGGGCACGTGAATCCCGCTCTGGCTGTCGCCGAGACGATAAGACGCAATATTCCCGGCGCCGAGATCGCTTTCGCGGGCACTCCGAGAGGGCTTGAGAACACGCTCGTCCCCAGAGCCGGATACAAACTCTACCATGTGAACGTACGCGGATTCGAACGCAAACTGTCGCTGAAGAACATCCGCGCCGCCTGGCTGGCGCTCGTATCGCCGGTAAAGGCGCGGAAGATAATAAAGGAATTCAAACCCGACATAGTCGTCGGGACCGGCGGATACGTCTGCTGGCCGGTGATCGTGGCGGCGTCGAAGCTCGGCGTGCCGACCGCGGTCCACGAGGCCAACGCCGTCCCCGGGCTCACCGTGAGAAAGCTCATTCCGTACGTCGACCGCATCTTCATCAACTTCGCCGTCACCGCCGAGGCGCTAGGCAGCGCGGCGCGGGAGAAGATAATGCACGTCGGATGTCCGCTGTCGGGCGAGATCGGAAGGATCGGCAGGGAAGAGGCGAGAAAGAAGCTCGGCACCGAAGGCAGATACAGCCGCTACCTCCTCTCGTTCGGCGGGAGCCTGGGGGCCGACACGCTCAACAGCGTGGCCTTCGAGCTGATGGAGAAATACGTCTCCTGCCACCCCGACGTCCACTACATACACGCGACGGGAGCCGCTCACTTCGAGGAGTGCTGCGACAGGTACTACTCGGGCGGTTTCGACAGATACACGAACATCGAACTCGTAAAATACATCTACGACATGCCTCTGCAGCTGGCGGCGGCGGACCTGGTGATCAGCCGCTCGGGAGCGATAACCTGTTCCGAGCTGTCGAGAGCGGGCAGAGGGGCCCTTCTCATCCCCTCGCCCAACGTCACCGACAATCAGCAGTACAAGAACGCGAGGGTGCTTGAAAAGAGCGGAGGCGCGATCCTGACCGAGGAAAAGGACCTTTCCGAAGGGCTGATACCGGATCAGGTGGACAAGATCTTCTCGGTCCCCGGCTTTGCCGAGCAGATGGGGAGGAACATAGCGACGCTCTCGCCTTCGGACGCGAACGGCATGATCTTTGACGAGATCGTGAGGCTCGTCGCGAAAGAGATACGGTGAGCCGTCCGGCAGGCCGGTGAGACCCGACGAAAAACATCAGGAAAGAAAAAACGTCCGCACGCGCGGACTCCGGGATATTGCATATGAACGCTGACAGAAACAGAATATACGGTCCCCGGAACGGCGCGCAGGGCGGCGGCCCTTACGGGAACCTCGCGGCGCTGGCCGATACCTCCTCGCGCGGAGACGGCAGCGTGCGCCGGTACACGATGACGAAAAAAGCCAGGAACAGATGGCTCGGAAGATATATGTCGGATTCGCAGACCGTAAGTCCGAAAAACTTTTCATCCCAGAAAAAGGCAGGGGCAGGGGAGAACGACGGCGGCGCCCTCCGCGAGAAGGCGGGGAAGCTGCTCTTCGGATTCATCCTGACCGTCGCGCTGGGGCTCATCCTGTTGATCACCGGCACCGTCCTCAGCCGCATGACGATCGACGCCGTGAGAATCGATGGAGGCAGCACATATACCGAGGCCGAACTGCTTGCCGCGTCGGGACTGAGCTACGGCGACAACCTGATCCTCGGCAGGATAAAGGCGTGCGACCCGAAGGAGAGTCTGCCGCTGCTCGAGGACTGTTCGATCTCGCTCGACCTTCCAGGGACGCTCGTGTTCACGGTGAGGGAATCGGTCCCCGAGGTATATACCGAGATCGCCGGGAGCTACTACTCGCTCAGCCCGTCGCTGCGCGTCATAGAGCGGAGCGACAGCCCGGAGAGATTCGCGTCGGCGGGGCTCGTATACGTCTCGATCCCGCGCACGTCGTCCGCAACTGCCGGCTCGAAGCTCGAACTCGCGGGAGGTGCGGACTGCTCGTACATCTCCGGTTTTCTCGGCGTCCTCTCTGAGTCGGGTGTGCTTCCCAGGGTTTCGAGGATCTTCCTCGAGGAAAAATACGGGACGGTCATAACGCTCGACGGCAGATACCGCATCATCTTCGGAACGCCTTCCGACGCCCGGCTCAAGCTCGACACCGCTCTGCGCGTGATCGCCGAGGCCGACGACGGAAACGCCGCCGGGTACACGGTAGACGTAAGCGATCCCGCGATGGCGGGAGTGCGGAAACTCGAGTCGTTTGACCCGGAATCGAGGCTTGAATCGGTCTCCTAGGAGTTTTTTTTCGCAAAAGCGGGAAAATTTACGCGAAACCTATTGAAAAACAGTATAAAATATTATATCATATATAAGACGGTCCGCTCGGAGGAGCAAAGCGGCGCCTTCGGGACCTGAAGAGAGTTAAGAGGTAGAGGTATCAAAATGGCAAATGTCAACGAAGAACTCTTCGACAGCGGAGTCAGCATAAAAGTCGTAGGCGTCGGAGGAGGCGGAAACAACGCGGTCAACCGGATGATCAACTCGAACATCCGCGGCGTCGAGTTCATAGCCGTCAACACCGACAAGCAGGCGCTCAGGTCCTGTGAAGCTCAAAACCAGATCACGATCGGCGAGAAGATCACGAGAGGCCACGGAGCCGGTGCCAACGCCGACATCGGCCAGCGCGCCGCCGAGGAGAGCACCGACGATATAAAGGCAGCCATCGCCGGGGCGGATATGATATTCATAGCCGCCGGAATGGGCGGCGGGACCGGCACGGGAGCCGCGCCCGTCGTGGCGAGGCTCGCGAGAGAGATGGGGATCCTGACCGTCGCGATAGTCACGAAGCCCTTCATCTTCGAAGGCCGCCGGAGGATGCTCCAGGCCGAGAAGGGCATCGAGGATCTCAGCGAGTACGTCGATTCGCTCGTTATTATCCCCAATGAGAGACTTAAACAGGTTTCCGACACCAGGATAACGCTTTACAACGCCTTCGAGATCGCCGACGACGTCCTCCGCAGAGGCGTCCAGAGCATCTCCGAGCTCATCAACGGCGACGGCTTCATCAACCTCGACTTCGCCGACGTCACGTCGGTCATGCAGAACGCCGGATACGCCCACATGGGCGTCGGTTCGGCCCAGGGCAAGGACAAGGCCGAGATCGCGGCGCGCGCCGCCATTTCGAGCCCGCTGCTCGAGACGTCGATCAAGGGAGCCACGGGCATCCTTGTGAACATCACCATCTCGCCCGACGTCGGACTCGAAGACGCCGATCTCGCGTCCTCGATGATCACCGCCGAGGCGGATCCCGACGCCAACGTGATATGGGGCGTCGTGTTCGACGACAATCTCGACGACGAGATGAAGATCACCATCATCGCGACAGGATTCGAGCACGGAGGCGAGCGCGCGGAGCAGGCTACGAAGCAGGCTCAGACGCCTCTTCAGGGCGCCGCGGCTTCGGCATCCCAGGCCGCCGCTCAGATCCAGAAGAACGCAGCCGCCCAGCAGGCGGCTCAGCAGGCCGCCGCTCAGGCTGCCGCCGTACAGCAGCAGGCCGCCGCTCCCCAGCAGACCGAGAGGACGGCTCCCCAGCCGGCCCAGACCCCGGCGCAGACCGCCCAGACGAATACCGCCCGGCGCGCTGCGGCCACTCCTTCGGCCGACAGCGGGACATCCGATTTCGAGGCTATAATGGACCTCATCAAGAGCCGCAAGACCCGCGACGACTTCAGCGGGACGGGCAGGCGCTGAAAATAACATCCAACGGGAAAAGCCCTTCGTCGACAGGTGAAGGGCTTTTTCTGGGATATAAACGAAAAAACCGATACGGAGAGGAAACTCAATGACATCATCTTCTTTCGACATCCCCGCCCTCCTTCGGGACGGCAGAAGAAAAAAGGTCATTCTCGACACCGACACCTTCAACGAGGTCGACGACCAGTTCGCCCTTGCATACGCCATGCTGTCCCCCGACAGGATCGAACTGCTCTCGGTGAACGCCGCGCCCTTCCTCAACAACCGTTCGACGTCCCCCGCCGACGGAATGGAGAAGAGTTACCGCGAGATACACAGGATCATGGAGCTCACCGACGCGAAGATGGCGAAGACGGTTCCGGTATACCGCGGCTCGGAGAGGTTCACGGGCCCCGACAGGCAGCCCGTCGAATCTCCCGCGTGCGATAACATAATAAATACCGTCCTCTCGTCGGATGACGGTGACGACCCCGTGTTCATAGTCGCGCTGGGGGCCATTACCAACGTGGCTTCAGCGATAGCGAAATGCCCGGAGATAGCCGGGAAGGCCGTCGTCATCTGGCTCGGCGGACACGCCCTGTGGCGTCCCGACACGAAGGAGTTCAATTTAAGGCAGGACATACCCGGAGCACAGCTGCTCTTCGACAGCGGGATACCGCTCTACGTCATCCCCTGCGACGGCGTGTGCTCGCAGTTCATAACCACAGTGCCGGAACTCGAATACTATCTCGCCGGAAAGAACCCGCTTTGCGACTATCTGTGCAGGATCACCGCCGGATATACGAAAGAACCGTACGGCTGGTCTAAGGTGATATGGGACGTCACGGCAGTCGCGGCGCTGACGGTCCCCGCCGCCGAGGAGACGGTGACGATCCCGCGGCCGATACTCACGTCCGACTGCCGCTGGGCGTTCGACGCCGCGAGAAAACCGTACGTATATGTGAGAAAAATCAGGAGAGACCCGATTTACGCCGATCTCTTCAGAAAACTGTCGTCGGCCGAAGGTGCCTGACGTAAAAGAAAGGCTGGAGCAGAAAATGTCAGAACTGAAACTCGATCTTTCATCTCTCGGAACAAGACTGAGGGCGCCCGCGGCAGAGATCTGCCGGGATCTCGGGATCGCCGTCGGAGATAACGGGACGCCGGTGTCGGCGTCGGCCGGAAAGCGCTTCCGGATCACCCTCGGCAGGAACGGCTACCGCATTACCTACCGTAAAAAGTGCGAATTCTTCCGCGCGATCGGACTGCTCTCCGAAACGGACGGCAAAAAGAGCTATGAGGAGACCGGAGACGTCGGCATGCTCTGCTATATGGCCGACGAATCGAGAAACGCGGTCATGAACGGCTGCGGGCTGCGCAAGCTCATCCGCACGCTCGCCGTGCTCGGCTACGACTCTCTGATGCTCTATACCGAAGACACCTACGAAGTCCCCGGTTATCCATACTTCGGACACATGCGCGGGCGCTTCTCGCTCGCCGAACTCAAAGAGACCGACGCCTACGCCGCCTCGTTCGGCATCGAGATGATCCCCTGCATCCAGACCCTCGCGCACCTCGCCACCGCCATCAGATGGCCCGGCCTGCGCAGCTTCTCCGATACCGGCGACATCCTGCTCGCCGGCGACGAGCGCACATACGATTTCATAAAGGCCTGCCTCGGCGTGTTTTCCAAAGCCTTCAGATCGAGAAAGATCAACATCGGCATGGACGAGGCTCACATGCTCGGCCTCGGAAGTTACCTGAAACAGCACGGCTACCGTAAGGCTTCCGATATCATGCTCGAGCATCTGAACAGAGTGGCGCAGATCTGCGCCGACGCCGGATACGAGCCGATGATGTGGTCGGATATGTTCTTCCGCATGGCCTTCGGAGGCGGATATTACGTCAGAGAGGGCGAGATCTCGCCCGAGATCATGGCCAAGGTGCCGAAGAACGTGTCTCTCGTCTACTGGGACTACTACTCGCTCGACAGACAGAGAGTCGATCACATGATAGAATGCCATCAGAAGTTCGGCAATCCCACCGTCTTCGCCGGAGGCGCCTGGAAGTGGTCATGCATAGCTCCGCACAACAAATTCTCGCTGATCTCGACGAGACTGCAGCTCGATTCGTGCGCTCAGCACGGGATCAACAACATAATCGTGACGGGCTGGGGCGACAACGGAGGCGAGGCATCGCAGTTCTCGACGCTCCCGGTGCTACTCTATTACGCCGAGCGGCTCTATACTGCGGCCGACCCCGACGAGGATCTGCTTCGCAGGCGCTCGCGCGAGTGCTTCGGCGCCGAATGGGACGACCTGCTCCTCTTCGACCTGCCGAACGACCTGCGCGGGACCGAGCCTGGCAAGATCTCGCATCCCGTCAATCCCTGCAAGTATCTGCTTTACAACGACCCGCTCGAGGGCCTCTTCGATCTTCATCTCGAGGCCGACACGGCGGAACAGTACCGCGGTTTCGCGTCTAAGCTCCTCGCGCATGAGAACGACCCGGGATGGGGATACATCTTCCGCACGCTGGGGCTGCTCTGCGATCTGCTGTCGGTCAAGTCCGACCTCGGAGTCCGCATCACCGCGGCCTACCGCAAAAACGACAGGGAGACCATGCGCGGCATAGCGCTCGGCGACATACCGTCGGCCGTCGCGAAGCTCGACGCCTTTACCTCCGCCTTCAGGGATCAGTGGTTCAGGGAGAACAAGCCGTTCGGCTTCTCAAACGAGGAGATAAGACTGGGCGGTCTCAGGGCGAGACTGCTGTCGGCCGGCGAACGCATCTCCGCATGGATCGAGAGAAAGCCCGGAGCGGAGCGCATTCCCGAGCTCGAGGAGCCGAGACTCTATGTCGACGGCAGATCCGGGAACTCCGACAGAACACCGTACATCAGCTTCAACAACTGGTCGGCGAACTCGACGGTCGGCCAGATGTGACGCGATACAACATCCGGACGGCGAACTTTCCGACCAGCCGGATGTGACGCGATACCGCCGCCGCGGGGAGCTTCTCCCCGCGCGCGGCAGCCTTTTCACCCGGGCGCCGGCCCGGAGCGACCGATATCAACTGAAAGCAGGCGGCAACATGAAGTTTGTAAGGAAAAGACCGGGATCGGACTTTTCGGTGCTCCCGAAGATAATACACAGTCCGGCCGAATACGCGAGCGACGCCTTCCCTCTGCGGATCACCGCCGCGGCGAGGGAAGGGGAGGAGAACGGACAGGTGCCTGAGCGGCTGTCGCTCTATATCAAAGACCGGGACACAAGGATCGACATGCTGCCCTGCGACGGCCTCGAGCGAGGCGACATCTCCTACGAGATATACGGTGCCGACATCCCGGCGGATATCCTCGCGTCGTCGGGCGGCAGGATCGAATACGCCGTCGCGGAGGACGGCGTTTTTTCCGATATCACCGATCTGTACGCTGTCGACGTGATCGCGTCGCGGGACCTTCCGTCCCCGCCCCCGCTGATCCTCACCGAGATGTACGCAAGACCGAAAAAACCGGGCGTCACGGCATATTTCGAGGTGGCGAACCCCGGCACGGCTCCCGTCGATCTTTACGGATACGAGATGACGGTATACGTCGATAAAAGCGCACCCGGAGGGAAGCCTGATTTCAGGCGCCCGCTCGCGGGAGAACCCGGGACGCTGCTCGCTCCGGGGGAATACGCCGCGATCTGGTGGCTGCGGCCGGCAAACTACGGGACCGAGGACGGCGACTGCGTGACCGCCTCCGACTTCATTCGCGTGTTCAACTCCGATTTCTCGAACCGTTTCGCCCAGATCGGCGAAGATGGCAGAAGAATAATACCCGTCGACTGCACTGCCGTCGGCGAAGACGGAAAGCGGAGGATGATGCCGGGATGCGGCGAGATGGCGGTAAAGATGCATCCCGCCTGCCTCGGGATCCTCCCGCGCGGAGGCGAGCCCGGGGACGAGTTCTACACCGCTCTCTATTCCGGCGTTTACGGCTCGTGGGACACCCCGGTAAGGCAGTCGTCGTACTGGACATACGACCCGCGGCATCCGTCGGCCGGCGTATGTATCGCGCACAGCGCGCCGGCGACGCCCGGCGCACCCGGGTACGGCCAGCGGACGCTTTCGCTGTCGTCGCAGCCGCCGCTAGTGATCCCGGTGCACCCGGTGAGGCACATCTATACCGGAGACGGCGACATCGACATCTCTTTTGCCGTCGTTCCCGCCGACGAATCTGCCGGAGGGAGCTTTTCCGCGTACGTGACGTACAAAAACGCCGCCGGAGAGGATGTGAAGCTCCGCGCCGAAGAGCGCGACGACGGCCTCTTCCACGCGCTCCTGCCGGTCCGCGAGGCCGATCTGCTCGGCGACCGCGGATTCTCATACACGCTGACCGCCTCCGACGGCATACGGACCGCGTCATACGGTTCCGACGTCCCCGTGTCGGTCCCTGTCTACCGCAACGGCGGTCCGCGGATCACGTCGATGCTCCCGACCGAAGGCTACGCGTACGACGGAAGCCGGGAGGGGCAGATCACGGCCGAATGGGAGTGCGCGGCGGGCACCGACCTGTCCGCGTGCGCCCTGCTTGTCGACGGAAAAGACAGGACCGGGGCCGCGGAATGGACAGACGGCTCGGTCAGACTGAAACTGTCGGAAAAGCCCGGCAGTCACAGACTGAGTCTCGTGCTGACCGACACGCTCGGTAATCTCACCGAGCGCGACATCGCCTTCTCGGTCTCCGACATGAAGGAGCTGCAGATATACCGCGGCGAGGTCCACTGCCACACGACCGACTCGGACGGCTCCGGTGTACCGTCTGACGCCTATACATACGCGAGGGATGCCGGAGGTGTCGATTTCTTCGCCGTCACCGACCACTCTCACTATATCGACAAAGAAAAATACGCAAAGCTGATCCGGACCGCCGACCGGTTCAACGTCCCGGGGAGATTCGCGGCGCTGTACGGCTTCGAGATGACCTGGAACAATTCGTGCGGGTACTGGGGACACATAAACGTGCTCGGCACGGCCGATTTCGTGCAGAATATCAAGGAAAACGACATGCCCGCTCTCTTCCGCTGGCTAGAAGAGCGCCCGGAGGCCGTAGGCATGTTCAACCATCCGGGGTATGTCTGGGGCAATTTCGACGAATACGGCGAGATGACCCCCGGTGCTCTGCGGAGTATGAGACTTGCCGAGATCAGGTCCGCGGGATACGACTCCGAATATATGCAGATGCTGGCTAAGGGCTGGCACGCGACGCCCGTCTCGAACGAGGACAACCACCTGCCCGACTGGACGACTGCCACAGGATACGACGGCTGCGTCCTGGCACCGGCTCTGACCAGGGAGAACGTCCTCGACGCCTTCAGGGCGGGCAGGACATATACCACGTCGGACAAAACGATGAAGATCTTCTACAGGGTCAACGGGGAATGGCTCGGTTCGACGCTGGACTCGCCGTCCGAGCTGCGCTTCGACATCTCCGTGACGACGGAGCAGACATCCGGGATCGGACGCGTCGAGATCGTGGCGGAGGACGGGATAACCGTCGCCGTGAGGGACGCGTCGGGAGTACGCGAGCTTCACTGGACTCCGGTCCTCGAACCCGAATTCGACTACTACTACGTTAGGATCTCGGGACCGGCCAGGTACTGCGTCACCGCACCGGTATGGATAGAGAACAGGGAGAGGATAGGCATAGAGGGCTTCGAGCTTGGCGCGTCATACAACCCGCGTGACACTCAGGCGGTCTCCGTGTATGTCTCGAACCCCGGCGACACCGCGCTGAAGGACCTCCGGATATCGTTCTGCCTTTCGGGGCGGAACGGATTCCGTTTCGGGGACATCGAGCCGTTCACGACCGTGCATGCCGGAAGGCTGGCGGCGGGAGGCAGGATAAAGGCGTCGGTTCTCATGCCCGAGCTCCCGGGACTCCGGCGCGTGACCGTCTTCGCCAGGGGCGAAAGAGGCGGAAAGAAGTGCCGGTCGACGGGATTCGCCGTACTTTCCCCGCTGCGCATAGCCGAGGTCCTGCCGTCGACGTCTCCCTTCGTGCCGGAGTGTGAAGGCGCAAAAAAGGTGAAGAATCCCTTCCCGTATATAACGCTGTATAACTCCTCGAACGTCGAGGCCGATCTCTCGGGATGGGATATCGGCGAGGTCGTCTCCTCCGGAAAGACTGTCGACGACGCCCACACCATGAAACTCGACGGCATAAAGATCGCGCCGAGGTCTTCGCTCGTGATCTGGGACAGACACGGCTCGGAACTGACGGTGAGCGACTTTAACGCGAGATACGGGACGTCGCTCGAGGAGGGAAAGGATATAGTCGTCGCGACCGCGAGGCTGCTCAACGAAGGCGCCGACGGCAGACGTCTGGTGCTGCGCCAGGGCGCGGAGGCGGTGAGCCGCGCTAACTGGAACTGCTTCCTCCGTTACGACAGGCTGGATCACCCGGACGAGGCGAGAAGATACGTATATATCCCGAATATGACGGGAAGCTTGACCGAGACCGGATTCGTCGAGCCGCGTCCGGGACGCGTCGACGAAGAACAGAGCGGGACGGTCCGCACCGTCCTGCCTGGCCGTCATGAGAAAAAACGCGCCGAAAAGGCGGACAGGAAGGACAGAAAGGCGGAGGAGCACTCAAGAAAGGCGAGGCTCACCGCCGCCGAAGGCACCGCCGCGGCGGTCGGATCCGCCGCTGCAGTCGCCGTGATCGCCGCGGGTATCGGAAAGCTCATAAAAAGAGGAATCTTCAGGAAATAAGCTTTGCTGCCTGCCCGGCAGGGGACCGGATCCCGCGGTCTTCGGTATGACCGTCGACGTCATCTCCGGAAAGGTTGAAGACGGAGACAGGCGGGCAGCCAGGCCTGAATGTCCGCTCTCCCCGGAAAAAACACGCCGGGGAATACGACAGTATCAAAAAAAGACCGCCGCCTGCGGATGAACCGCGGACGGCAGTCTTTTTCTGCCCGTGAGGGCAGTTTCCGTAAAGACAGCTTTTTTCCGGAAAAGGAGGTGATTACTTGATCTCTACTGTTGCGCCGGCTTCGGTGAGCTGAGCCTTGATGGCCTCGGCCTCGTCCTTGGCAACGCCTTCCTTGAGGGCCTTGGGAGCGCTCTCGACGAGCTCCTTGGCTTCCTTGAGTCCGAGACCGGTGATCTCGCGGACGACCTTGATGACGGGGAGCTTGTTCGAGCCGAAGCTGGCAAGGATCACGTCGAATTCGGTCTTCTCCTCGACGGCTGCGGCGGCAGCGGCGGGAGCGGCGGCGGCGCCGGCGGTGATGTTGGCCGCGGATACGCCGAAGGCTTCCTCGGCGGCGGACACGAGCTCTGCGAGCTCAAGAATGGTGAGGCCCTTTATTTCCTCAAGAATAGCTGTTACTTTTTCGTTTGCCATTTCTAAAATCCTCCAGAATAATTATTGATCTGATGCTCGCCCGAAGGTCATTCGGCGGCGGGAGCGGCTTCTGCCGCGGGCTCGGCTCCGGCCTTGGCGGCCTGGTCGAGTACGTAAACAAGGTTCACGAGAGGTGAACGGATGCATACGAGCAGCTGAGTGATGAGAGTGTTCTTGTCGGGGATGCCGGCGAGCTTTTCAACTCCGGCCGCATCGATGAATCCTCCGTCGACGTAACCGGCGAGAAACTTGAAGTTCTCGATCTTGTCGACGTATTCCTTGAGAATCTTGGCCGGTGCGACGGCGTCGTTCTTGCTGACCGCGATGGCAGTCATGCCGGACAGGCAGGACTTGATCTCGGGATATCCGCATTCCTCGCAGGCTCTGCCGGTGAGGGAGTTCTTGATGACCTGATAGGTCACTCCCGCTTCGCGGAGCGCCTTGCGCATCTTGGTATCGTCTTCGACGGTGATGCCCTGGTAGTTGACAACAACGCCCGATACCGAATTCTTTATACTTTCGGCAAGATCTGCTACGACCTTCTGCTTCTGCTCAAGAATGGAATTGCTGGGCATTATAGTTCCTCCTTTGTAATTTTTCGCATAAAAAATCATCCTTTTCCCGCTTCGGCGGATACCGGCCGGGGAAAAGGACATACATAAAACAAGTCTTTGTATTTATGAAGTCTCCTCGGCAGGGGGGCATCAGCTTTTACGGGAACCTGCTGTCTTTGGATAACGCGCAATATTATACATCGCTTTTATCCGTTTGTCAATACTTTTTCGCGCCGTTTTTCGTGTTTTTCCCGAAAAAGTGAATTCCCAAAGTAAATTCCACAGTGGAATTTGAAGTGGAATTTAGTATGGGAAGAAAAATGTGGTAGAATTTAGTCTGGGAAAAGGAGGCACCAGACTATGAACAACGAAAAAAAGAACAAGCACC
>JAEEGL011311834.1_pt1 | contig 47436 bp, 44 predicted proteins | sample 9134231 | NCBI WGS metagenome assembly JAEEGL01 (sample SAMN16246548, study PRJNA631951) | gut metagenome | biome: gut microbiome; feature: rumen; material: fiber-attached | host: Bos | place: Iran: Karaj | collected 2018-10
ACATGGCTACGATCCGACTTGGTGAACGTCCCGTGAACTCACCTGTCATAACGTTAATGGTATCGAGCTCGGTGAGTGTTCCTACATCAAATCCCGTAAGGTCTTTCTTTGTCTCCTCATCATACAGCATCTCGTAAGAAGGATTGTAAACGATCTCAGTCGCGCCGGTGATACCATACTTGGTTAAATCAACATTTGCCATAATTATACCTCTTCCTTTCAAAAAATTTATGTTCTATGGTGATCCATGAACTTGCCGACAACTATTTTACCACGAGAATCAGTCTTTGACAACTGAAAGCTTACTTTGTCAGCCTTATTTTCCGTACAATTTTTAGACGATCAAATCTGAGCCGTCACTTCCGCAAGCCACTCCCTCTCCTCTCTGTCCATGCGCGGCGAATAGAGATAGTATATCGTTCTGTGATAATCGTTTATAAGCTGCCTCTGCCGTTCCGTAAGCTGCGGGACCACTATGGCTTCTCTTTCGTACGGAACCAGTGTCAGTGTATCAAAGCAAAGAAACCTCCCCCACTCATTGGTTTTCTTCAGTGTACACAGCAGAAGATTTTCTATCCTTATCCCGTATTTTCCTTCTATATAAATACCGGGTTCATCGGAGGTTATCATGCCCTCTGCCATCGGAGGCTGGGGACTGTCCGGGTCTATCCTGCACCTGAAGGCCTGAGGGCCCTCATGTACATTAAGCATGGCTCCCACTCCGTGCCCCGTACCATGGCGGTAATCGATGGTTCTTTCCCAGATGGGGCGTCTTGCCAGAACATCAAGGTTCTCCCCGCGTATTCCCTCGGGAAAAACCGCATCCGAAAGATCCAGCATTCCCTTCAATACGGCTGTATAATCAAGCTTCATATCCTCTGTGAGCTTACCGAGGGCTATTGTTCTTGTAACATCGGTCGTTGCGCCCTCATACTGTCCTCCCGAATCAACAAGAAGGAATCCTTCGGGCTTTAGTACGGCACTGCCTGCAGCTTCCGGACTGTAGTGAACGATCGCCCCGTTGCTTCCGTACGCCGATATCGTCTCGAAGCTCAGTCCCACGTTTCCCTTTATTTCACATCGCATTTTGTCAAGCATCGCCGCGGCTTTATGTTCATCAATTACCGTCCCTGTTATCTCACTCTCCTTAACTGCCTTCTTTATCCTGCAGATGAATCTGGTCAGCGCAAGTCCATCCTCCACATGGCGCTCCCTTGCAAGTTTCTGTTCGGTTTCATTCTTAATATGCTTCTTAATATAATGAAAAGCCGGTCTGTCCTTAAGATCATTTTTCTTTATAAGACTGTAAGCATATGCATTGAGCGTAGAAAGATCACATACTATACTCATGCCCTTAAGCCAGCTTATATGATCGTAGAAATCATCATACTCCCTGACCTTTACTCCGGATGCCGCAAGAGCGCTTCGAAGTTCCTCATCCAAACAGCTTCCGTTTACAAACAGATATGCGTCATCCCTGTCAACATAACCGTAGGAATATGCGACGGGACTGTACATTATATCGCTGCCCCTTATATTAAACAGCCACATCACACAGGCAAGATCCGATATTATTACCGAATCCGCCGAAAGCTCCTTAAGGTATTTCCTGAGTTCCGAAAGCTTATCTTCTATACTCTTACCCGACACCTCATCCGCCAGCCCGTATATCCGGTCATGTGTTTTATCCGGCCTGTCCTTCCATACCCTCTTCGCCATGTCGAAATCTCTTATACCGACTCCCTTATCCTCAAGCGCCGAAAGCTCCTTAAAGAAGCTTCCGGATATAAGCTTAAGATCGGTTCCTATCCTTAACCTTTCCTCTTTTTCATATGTCTCATCCGCCGCCTTTTTTATATACTCCGTCAGAGTGGGAACTCCCGGCAGGCCGGACTTTTCAAGCTCAATACCGCTGCCCGAAAGTTCCTCTTCTGCCTGTATGAAATATCTGCCGTCGGTCCACAATAAAGCCCTGTCGCGCCTTATAAGAAGGGTCCCTGCCGATCCCGTGAATCCCGTCAGGTATTCTCTCAGCTTATAATGGCCGTCTATATATTCCGAACTGTGTTCATCCGATGTAAACACAAGGGCTATATCAATTCCCTGTTCTATCATCATTCTCTGTACTTCTGCAATTCTCGTACTATGTTCTTTTCCCATTTCCGCTCCCTGTTATCATCTGACATTGTAACGATTTCTTAATCCCTGTGGGGATCTTTACTTATGGGAATATTCTATCATATCGCACACGTTCATACCAGCCACAGACGCGATCCGGGCTCACCCGGATACGCAGAATTGCATTATAAAGCAGGGGAAAACAGACTACGCGCACTTGCCACACTGATGTATTTCATGGTAAAATGTTGCTCGAAGTCTATGTTATACGGCTCTTATGCCGGATACATCCAATTTATTGAAGGGGATTTATGATGAACACAGGCAGCTATTACGAAATTACACCACAGATATTACAACTCGCGGAATTATCCACCGAAGAGAATATAATCGATCCGGAGCTGTACACCAAATATGAGGTAAAGCGGGGATTGCGTGACCTCAACGGAAAGGGCGTACTTACCGGTCTGACCAATATCTCGGATGTCCGTGCCAATAAAATAGTAAACGGCGAACAGATACCCATTGCGGGTGAACTGTTTTACAGAGGCTACAATGTAAGGGATCTCGTACGCGGCTTTACCAGTGAGGAAAGGTTCGGATTCGAAGAAGTAACGTATCTCCTTCTTTTCGGAAAACTTCCCACCCAGCGTGAGCTTGAGGATTTCTGCAGACTTCTGGCAGAATACAGAACGCTTCCGACCAGTTTTGTAAGGGATATTATCATGAAGGCTCCGAGCCGTGATATGATGAACACCCTTTCAAGAAGTGTTCTCACTCTTTACTCATATGATGATAACGCCAATGATATATCAATACCGAACGTCTTAAGGCAGTGTCTTCAGCTGATAAGTCTGTTTCCTCTTCTTTCCGTTTACGGCTATCAGGCCTACAGGCATTATCATGACGGCAAGAGTCTTTATATACATTCTCCAAAGGACAGGCTTTCGACTTCCGAAAACATCCTGCGCATCTTAAGGGCAAACAAAACATACACGCCTCTCGAAGCGCGTATCCTTGATGTTGCGCTTGTGCTGCACATGGAGCACGGCGGTGGTAACAATTCTACATTTACTACTCATGTTGTAAGCTCCTCAGGCACAGATACATATTCGGTCATCGCTGCCGCAATAGGTTCACTCAAAGGTCCCAGACACGGTGGCGCCAATCTTAAGGTGGTGGATATGTTTGCCGATATGAAGCAGGTTGTAAAGGACTGGCGCAATGAAGATGAAATAGCGGATTATCTGAAAAAACTTCTTCATAAAGAAGCCTTTGACAGGCAGGGTCTCATCTACGGTATGGGACACGCTGTATACTCTCTCTCCGATCCGCGTGAACAGATATTCAGAAGCTTCGTTGAGAAGCTGGCTGTCGAGAAAGGCCTTGAGGAAGAATTCGGTCTGTATTCAAGGGTTGCAAGACTGGCTCCCAGAATAATAGCCGATGAACGCCGGATATATAAAGGTGTCTGCTGTAATGTGGATTTCTATTCCGGTCTGGTCTATGAAATGCTCGGGCTTCCCAAGGAGCTCTACACTCCCATCTTTGCAATCGCAAGAATAGTGGGATGGAGTGCTCACAGACTTGAAGAGCTTGTAAACGACGGCAAGATCATCCGTCCCGCATATAAACCCATCTGCGAAGATCATAATTATATTCCGATAGGCACAAGGAGCAAATGATTGGCAAAAGGCTTTAAAGCCATTGATTATTCTGACAGATTATATTAAAATCAATATATGTTACTTGCATAACGAAATGTGATTTGTATTATAGGAGGTTCTGAATGTCTGATATTAAACTGCTTGTATGCGATGATTCTATACTTGCCCGTAAAAGCATGACCGGAATGCTTAATTCCTTTGGGTACGAAAATGTAATAGAAGTTTCAAACGGTGAAGATGCCGTAAACAAATATAAAGAAGAGAAACCCGACATAGTTTTTCTCGATATAGTAATGCCTGTAAAGGACGGTATTACTGCAACAAAGGAAATAATCGAGTTCAATCCTCATGCTGTCATAATAGTGATCTCATCTGTCGGAACACAGACTCATTTGAGAGAGGTTATAAAAGCGGGTGCCAGGGATTTCATACAGAAGCCTGTAGATGCGGAACTTCTCAAGCAGGTACTTGACCATAATCTTCCTTCCTGATCGTAATAGCTTACTTTAGTTTCCAGTCATCAATAGGAGAAAAATATGACGAATGATGAATTGACATTAAATATTCTCAGCAACTCAAATTATGCCGAAATATCCGATTCATTAACCGCTTTTGTGAAGGCATATATAGAAAAGCTGATCGAAGATGTGTCACTGTATGTTGACTCTTCCATAATACTTGGCACAATAGAAACCGTGGATACATACAGAGCCGGCCATGAACTGTCGCAGGATATCACGGGTGTCCCCTCTGCTTACTCAGCTATAGACGGTGATCCCGCCGTACTTACGCACTTTGCCGAACAGTATGCCAAGCTTGGTATTGATTCCTTTGACGATCTGTGTAAGGAAGCCATAGTTGATTTCCTGAACCTGCATAACGGACTCTTTATCGTACTGCTGAGCAAGCTTAATGTGTGTGAATTAAGCCTTAACGCTCCCAAAAACACAGAAAGTATCAACTTAACAACCGATGTCAACGGAAAGATTACCATAATCCCGATTAAGTTCTCTTTCGGGATCGTTAAATTCCTTCTGTATGAGCTTCCGGGTTCGATGGATATCGGGTAAAGACAGCTACAGTATTAAAGAAAGAATAAAGGAGCAGCCTATAACAGGCTGCTCTTTACTGTTTCTTTCATATCTTCCACATTACATACGGTATCGTGAAGTATTTTTGCATTTCTTATTTCTTCCACAGCAGGCGGTATCTTAACCTTTGATATGGCGCTCAGTTCATCAACAAGCTCGAAGTCATCCTTCGCTTCAAGACTCTTAAGAACGTCTTCACCTTTGTTACTCATGATCGCTTTCATTACATTACCCGTAAATTTATACGGACTTGCGGTTGACACGATCACGCTTTTTATCCCGTCACCTTCCTCAGCCTTATGCTTGCGGTCAGCGGCTGCGGCAACTGCTGTATGCGTGTCGATAACATAACCGGTCTTTTCATACAGATCCCTTATAGTAGCGAATACCTCATCCTCTCCGGCATAATATCCGCGAAAATCCTTAAGCTCTTTTGCCATCTCTTCTGTTACTTCGTATTTTCCGTCTCTTTTAAGGCTTTCCATCAGGCCGGCGTTTACCTTCGGATCGCTTCCGCAGATAAGATATATAAGCCGCTCCAGGTTACTCGAGATCAGTATATCCATTGACGGTGAGGAAGTAAGGATGAACTCCCTGTTTCTGTCATAACAGCCCGATCTGAAGAAATCATACAGGACTTTGTTCTCATTGGAAGCGCATACAAGCCTGTTTACGGGAAGTCCCATCTTCTTTGCATAATATCCCGCAAGAATATTTCCGAAATTCCCGGTCGGCACAACAAAATCAATACTGTCTCCGGCCTTTATCTCACCGCTTTTTATCATTCGGCCGTATGCATAAACATAATATGCAACCTGCGGAATGAGCCTTCCTATATTTATGGAATTGGCAGATGAGAATACATAGCCCGACTTATCAAGCTCTTCCTTTAATGCCTCATCATTAAAGATATTCTTAACACCTGTCTGGCAGTCGTCGAAATTACCGTTTACTCCTACCACCTTCGTGTTCTTCCCCTTCTCTGTCACCATCTGCAGTTCCTGTATCCTGCTCACCCCGCCCTTGGGATAGAATACGATGATTCTGGTACCCGGGACATCTGCGAAGCCTGCAAGTGCTGCTTTCCCGGTATCTCCGGAGGTTGCGGTAAGAATAACGACCTCCTTATCAACCTTATTCTTCTTCATTGCCGTCGTAAGAAGATGCGGCAGAATGGACAGCGCCATGTCTTTAAAAGCTATTGTCCTGCCATGGAACAGCTCAAGGAAATACCGGTCACCCTTCTTAACAAGCGGCGCCACCTCGTTATCATCAAACTTTTCATCATATGCTCTGTTTATACAGTCAAGAAGCTCCTCCCTGGTATAATCCGTGAGGAACTCCTTCATAACCTCATATGCCGTTTCTCTGTAACTGAGTTCCGGCAGTCTGTCTAATTCCACATTAAGCTTCGGAAACCTGTCCGGGACAAACAGTCCGCCGTCATCGCACAGGCCCTTTATCACAGCCCGGGAAGCCGTGTACGGGGTACTGTCACCCCTGGTGCTTCTGTATATGATATCCATTTTAAGTATCTCCACTGTTTATTCTGAAAATAATCCTTAACCTTCTTCAGCCTTACTGTCTGTTCCGGCAACTGCTTCCTTCGCATTCTTATTATCTCTGAGCTTCTTGCCGACGAACACACCGCAGACAGCGACTCCCGCCATGATAACCACAAGCAGAAGGTATGTAACAAACTCACTGAAAAATGCAACCATACTACTACCTCACCTTTCTTTTACACTATCGATTACTATAACATCATGTCGGCCTGTTAGTCAACAATATCATCAAGCAGATCATCACCGTCGGCTGCGGTTGTAGCCAGCTTATCGCATCTTTCGTTTTCAGGATGTCCGGCATGCCCTTTCACCCAGGTAAACGTCACCTCGTGCCCTTCCTTTGCCTTAAGCAGGCGCTTCCACAGGTCCGGATTTAATACCGGCTTTTTCTGCGAAGTCTTCCAGTTATTTCTCACCCAGCTGTCTATCCAATGCTGGTTGAACGCATCCGTCACATACTTTGAATCCGATATTATCTGAACCCTGCAGGGACGATTAAGTGCCTCAAGTCCGACTATCACAGCCATGAGCTCCATCCTGTTATTGGTGGTCTTCTTATATCCCGCGCTGTATTCCCTTACATGAAGTTCGCCTTTTTTATCAGTGTAATGAAGGATGGTTCCGTATCCTCCCGGTCCTTCAGGGTTACTCCTTGCCGATCCGTCCGTGTATATCCTGACTTCCTCCATCCTCTGTCTATCCTCTCCCAGATTTGTCATACTGCCAGCTTCCGGTTGACATAAAGTTCTCAACCATATCCTCCGCTTCCGATATAAGCTTTTTATCATAACCCATTACACCAAGAAGCCTGATCGCATTCCTCGACACAGCCGGTCCCGGCTTTAAAAGATAATTGAACTTCACATCGTTAAGAGTCACTTCCTCCTCGAAATGGTAATTCTTATACTCCTTTTCAAGAAGCTTTGTCAGCTCAACATCATGGGTTGCCGCGAATGCGATATAATCGGGCCGGGCGAGACTTCTTAATATCCTTGCCGAAGCTGCAATCCTTTCTACCGTATTGGTCCCTCTTAAGACCTCATCAATACAGCAAAGCACCGGCTCTTCTCCGGAGCCTGCATCGAGTATCCTTTTTAATGACTTGATCTCGACAACGAAGTAGCTTTCACCGTTCCTTATATTGTCATTAAGCGCCATCGACGTATATATTTTAAATCTCGAAGCCCTGTACTTCTTAGCCGGTACATACCCAAGCGTCTCCGCAAACAGCGCACATATTGCTGCAGTCTTAAGAAATGTAGATTTACCCGATGCATTGGAGCCTGTAAGAAGTACCGGCCCCTCAGTCTCTATACTGTTTGCTACCGGGCTGTTTATCAGCGGATGCACGCATTCTTCCACACTGAATACAGCGCTTTCTCCGGATACAAATTCCGGTATGCAGCAAATATTCAGGCTCCTCATATAAGAAGCCGCGGAAATGACTGCATCTGTCGTACCAAGTATCCTTCTGATCTCATCAATTTCTCTGACATGGCTCTTTAACAGTCCTATGAGTCTGTTTATAATGATAAGATCAAGGTGAAAGATCATCTTAACATACTCAAGGAGAAGCATGACCGGATTATCCATCGATACCGATCCGTTTGATATCCAGACAGAGTACTTAAGCATCTTCCTTAACGGTTTCCCGTTCTCCTTAAGTATTTCAATCTCATCCTTAAGGATTGCAGGAGCTTTCTTTTCAAGCAGATCACAGGCCCTCAGCATCCTCGCAGCATAGTTAAACGTTACTATCACAGGATCAAGCGCCTTCTTGGTCTTAAGGTACAGTCCTATTGAAACTATCATCATTGCAACCGTCATCAATACCCCTAAGCCCGGCATAACAAAGATCATGACAATCGATATAAGCATCAGTACAATGACTGTATAATGCTGAAGATTCGATTCCGGTGCCAGTACCTCCACATATGAGAAGATTTTCGTCACTGAGGTTTTTCTGTATATACCTATATCATGGAGAATTTCTTTGACACTAATTCTGTCATCTTCATTAGTGTCAAAGTATTCCCTCAGTTCACAGAATCGTTCATGATCCGCATCGTCCGTAACACAGGGACTGTGAAGCCTGTGATACAGTTCTTCTTCCCCCAGCGCACAGGCACATGTATTCATCTGTCTGAAGATATCATCCATTCCAAGATCATTCCAGGTTATATCATCTATAAGAAATGAACCCTTGGGATTCTCCGCTTTTCGTCTGTGATACAGTGAAATATTCTCTATGTCGTCCGCTGACAGCTCACCTGTGCTCTTTTTTCCGAATGATTCCTTTAAATAATCCCTGTATACTCTCCGGTTTTTCTTATCGCGGGCGGAACCGTCTATAAAGATCACAAGAACAAGAGCCAGACACGCAAGTATGAAACCAAGATATCCCATCAGAACAGTCTCTCCTGTATTTTGGCAGCCTCTTTATATATCTCTGCGGGTGTAATCCCGATATCAAATTTTCCGTCTTCATACAGGATCTTCCCGTGGATCATGGTCATCTTAACATTCTGTTTGCTTCCGCTGTACACAATATTATTCGGAATATCGTTTACAGGCTGCATATTGGGCTGATTCAGATCGATCAATATCATATCCGCTTCCTTGCCTTCGGCCAGTACATCACAGTCATTAAGTCCCATGGCTTTTGCTCCGTTCACTGTTGCCATCTTAAGAACATCCATGCCGCTGACTACAGAAGCATCGTTTTCTCTTAGCTTTGCAAGACCTGTTACCAAAAACATCTCCCTGAACATATCAAGACAATTATTTGATGAAGGTCCGTCTGTACCTATGGCAACATTTATACCTTCATCAAGGAACCTCTTTACCGGCGCGATCCCGCTTGCAAGCTTGGTATTGGAACCCGGATTGGTAACCGCGCTGAGGCCTCTTTTCTTAAACACCTCTATATCCTCATCAGACATATGGCAGCAATGATATCCTCCACCGCCGAAATCAAAAAGCCCGAGCGAATCAAGGAAAACGGTAGGAGTCATACCATATCGTCCCTTACATTCCTCTACCTCTTTAACTGTTTCGGAATTATGTGTAAACATGGGAGCCTTATATTTATGTGCAAGCTCCGAAAGCTTCTCAAGAAGTTCCTTATCACAGGTATATTCGGCATGAAATCCCATCATATAGCTGCTCAGAGGATGCCTTCCGTTAAGCTTGTTATATCTTTCCTCAAACACCTCAAGCGAGGGCCCGAACTTATTGATCCCGCTTACCTGTACCACTCGCATACCTGATTCTTCACAGGCTGTGGCTATCTCCTTGGGCGTAAGATACATGTCCATTATCGCCGTTATGCCCGAGGTCAGATATTCAAGGACAGCCAGCTTCGTAAGAAGAGCACAGTCATCTCCGGTCATTTTTGCTTCCAACGGGAATATCTTTGTCTCAAGCCACTCCTGAAGCGGCATTCCGTCAGCATATGATCTCATAAGGGTCATACCCGAATGAGTATGTGCATTCTTAAATCCGGGCATAAGAAGATTTCCTTCACAGTCGATCGTTTTGTCAAAACTCCTTCCCGCTGCTTTAAGCTCTTCATCACTGAGCGCAGCTCCTACATAGGTTATCCTGCTGTCTCCGACATGAATTTCCCCTTCAAATATCTCCTGTCCGTCTACCATTGTAAGAATTTTTGCATTATAAAATCTTATGTTCATATTCCTCTCCTTATGACCGTTTCTGTATTATAAGTCCGTTTGCTCTGAAATTTGTCATCATCTTTGATCCTCTATACCAGGGAATCGGGGCCGAAGCTGTCAGGAAGCAGTTCGCTCAGTCTGTACTCCCTGTAATCATCGACGCTTTTTGCAACTATTACCCTTAACTGTTCCGGTGAGCAGAATTCTCGTAATACCTGTCTGCACGCTCCGCAGGGATACGCATAATCCTTAGCCTGCGTATCATCTGAGCCTCCCACCACTGCTATTGCTTCAAATCTGGTCTTACCCTCCGATACAGCCTTAAATACAGCCGTTCTCTCGGCACAGTTGCTGAGGCCGTATGATGCATTCTCTATATTGCAGCCCTTAACTATTGTCCCGTCTTTGCATAACAGCGCTGCTCCCACCCTGTAGTGGGAATACGGTGCATACGAATTCCTTCTCGCTTCAAACGCTGCTTCTATTATCCCTTTATAATCCAGCATGTTCCAATCCTTTCCCGTCAATTGTTCAATTCAAGATAGTACACCTGCGTGTTTACCAGTTCCAGATCCGACGTATTCCCGTGATCGACAGCGTTATACGGCACTATTCGTCCGCTTATAAGCTGATCAAGTATTGCCTTGTACTACTCCTCCGTGAAGCTCTCGAATCTTGAGTTCTCCATCTCCAGTCCGACGCCTCCGTTGGTAGCATTCATTTCGTATACCGATCCGCCTTTAAACTGATCCGAATAATAATCGGACAAACCATAATATACGGCATTCCCAAGCATTTTCTCCGCAGAAGTTATAACCGTCTCGGAATCCTTGCTCTGATCGATATCGACCCCTATAACCTTTCCGCCGTTTTCCTCGGCTGCCGCTATTACGGATCTGCCCATGGCACCGCCACAGGCAAAAACAACCTGGGTACCTCCCTTATACCATGCGGAGCACATGCTTTTAACCTCATCGCTTTCAAGGAAGGTATTGGCATAGCAGTATTTCACATTAACATTTTTTCCTGCCTCTATTGCTGCGTAATCAGCGCCCTGAACGAAACCGTATCCAAACTGTATCACCGATTCCTGATTGGTTCCGCCCACAAACCCAAGCTCTGTATTTCCGTCCCTGACAGCGGCATAACCTGCCAGAAAACCCGCCTGCTCTTCAGCAAACATTACAGGCATCGTATTATTTTTTATCGTCCTGTCCTTCCCCGACTCATCATGAGGTTCTCCGTCCACGAGTATGAAATGCACTCTCGGATACTTCTTCTGTGCGGTATAGATCGCTTCTTCAAAAAGCACCCCCGGACATACTATAACATCCGCGCCGTCTCTCGCTGCCGTCTTTATATTCTTAAGATAATCTGATGTGGATGCTCCGTCCGGCTCATAAATCTTACAGGTCTTATCCTTGCCTTCCAGATAACGGGTTATTCCCTCATAAGCTCCCTGATTGAATGAACCGTCCTGCACGGTTCCCATATCGGTAATGAAGGCAATATCAATTCCCTTCCCGCAGCCTGTTAATGACGTTAAAATAAATGTAAATATCAGTAAAGTTAAAAAATATCTCTTCCCGGGAAAATTAATCATGAAGGCCTCCGAAACGTATGATCGAATCAGTAACAAGCTTCTTAAACAGTGGGGCAGCTGCATTGGCCGCCTCCTGTACTTCTTCGTGTGTAAGCGGATTGGGACTCAGTCCGGCAGCAAGATTACATACACATGAAATGCCGCATATCCTCATTCCGCAGTGATTGGCTGCTATTGCTTCCACAACCGTACTCATGCCGACCGCATCTGCCCCCAGCGACTTAAGCATCCTGATCTCCGCAGGTGTCTCAAAGGACGGTCCCGTAACCTGTACATAAACCCCTTCCTTTAAGCCGATGCCAAGATCCCTTGCAGATGCTCTCACCAGATCGCAGAGCTCCCTGTCATACACAGCACTCATATCCGGGAATCTCGTCCCGAGCTCTTCTATGTTCTGCCCGATAAGCGGGTTCGGTGCAAAGCTGGATATGTGATCCGTGATAAGCATGAAATCACCGGCCGAAAAATCAAGATTTATACCTCCCGACGCATTGGTCAGGAACAGGATATCAGCCCCCATCATATGCATCAGCCTCGTAGGCAATACAACATCCGGCAGAGAATAGCCTTCATAATAATGAACCCTTCCCTGCATGCAGACAACCGGAACATCCTTAACATATCCGAAAATGAACCTTCCCTTATGTCCGGGAACCGTGGAAACCGGAAAGCCGTCTATCTCCTCATAAGGCAGCGTATCCTCTATCCTTATATCGTTACCGTAATCCCCGAGTCCCGATCCAAGCACCAGTGCAACCTTGGGCTTAAAGCTTATCCTTTTCCCAACGCTTTCATAACACCTTATCAGCTTATCGTATATTTCACCCATTCTGTTCTCCTCCTTATAACGGTTTACTTTATAATCTGCCTGCGCTTTTCTTTATCACAGGCATACGATATGATCCGACCTTACACTTACTGTATGCTTCCAAGCAGTTCCACTATCAGATCCTTTACCGCATGATAATCAAACATTTCGTAAGCATCTTTAATTTTCTTTATCTTTGTATTGATATCACTTCCGAAATTCTGTCCACCGAGGGATTCAAGGATCTCCTCGCATCTTTTAAGATTAACGCTGTTAAGGCTCTGCTGCAGTTCTACTATAAGCTCCTTATTGACCGCAGTCTCCTCAAGGCCTTCTACTGCGGACATATCCTGTCCGGGTTCTTCGTATACTCCTCTTTCCACCAGCATATCCTTAACACGTTCAAGCAGTACCCTGAAGTTCTCAAGGCATTCATCAAGGTTAGCCTCAATATATGCTCTGTTATTTTCCTTTCCGGCAAATTCAAGCTTCTTGAACTTCTCGGATATCACATATGCACCGATACTTGCCGAACTGCTCTTAAGCGCATGTACGTTGGTGGTAAAGAGCGGTATATCATCTGCAAGGAACTCTTCGGGAACAGCCTTCCACTTTTCGAGTCCCTCATGATAGTAGGTACTCAGAACGATATAATAAACATCCTCGTCGCCGCCTACATTCTCAATGCCCTTCACGGTATCTATTGAAAGCGGATCGCCTTCTTCCTCCTGTACTACAGGCTCAGCCTTTCCCGACGTATCTTCCTTTTCGTGAACCGAATTCTCAATTACTATGGCAAGATCATCCGGCAGATATTTTTTCAGCAATCTGACAAGATGGTAATCCTTGACAGGTTTTGCGATATAATCGTCAAAGCCGACCTCCATAAGCCTCTCTCCGACATCTCTGCCAAGCTCTGCAGTCACGCACAGAACGGGGATCTTCGAATTCTTTCCCGGAATCTGTTTTATTCTGTGCAGAGTGTCTATACCATCCATCTCCGGCATCAAATGATCCAGAAGGATCAGGTCGAACTCCTCATTCTTAAGAATTTCAAGACACTCCTTACCGCTTGATGCCGTCTTGGCTTCAATGCTGAAGTTCTCCAGTACGCTGCTCAGTACCTTAAGGTTAACAAGGCTGTCATCGACTACGAGTATCCTTGCATCAGGGAAAATATAATGCTCCGCTGACCTCGTACGAATATAGTCTTCCGCTGACCACTTACCGTTAAGTATATCTATTATATTAAGACATGATATGGGCTTTCTAATTATTCTGCAATCACCGAAATCTCTGTATACATGACTGAAATCCGTGATGATGTACGTTATTTCCTCGCACATTGTCTGATGCAGGATATCCTTAAGCGTTTCATAATCCTTCTGCAGAATAAAAATATGAGTATACCGATGGTCTGCTATCTCATTCTTAAAGGCTATGGGGCCTGCCGCATATACCGGACTTATCTTTATATCCTCCATAAGCCTCTTCCATACAACATCCTCATCCTTATCATGAAGATACACAAGAACATGCCTTTCCATCGATTCGTCGACCGCGAGCATGGGCGTATCATCAATGATATAATTGGAAAACTCAAATATGATCGCGGTACCGACATCCACAACGCTCTCTATCTTTAAGAAACCGTCCATCATGGACAACAGCTCGTTACATATCGATATCTCAAGTCCCAGTCCCTTAAGCGTTGCGTTTCTTCTCGAATCATACTTGTTAAAGGCGCCCAGAAGGGAATCCACATCGGCTTCCGGCATTCCCGACCCCGTTTCAGCGATACGGCACTTGAACCTGAGCATGTGCTCATCTACGATCTTCTCGGCTTTTATCTCAAGTGACATGCTCCGTCTTATGGTCTGCTGGATGGAGTTATACAGAAGATACATAAATATCTGCTTGACTCCCTGACTGTCGCCGAACAGATATGAAGGTATGTTTCTGTCTACAAAAACATAGAATTCCGCGCCCTCCTCCTGCATCCCGCGTGAAACATTGTCTATAACCTCACGCATAAGCTCCTTGAAGCTGTACTTGACGGGAATAGCTTCCCACTTGTTGGAATCCAGCTTCGAATAAATGAGGATATTATTGACAATACGAAGAAGCTGGGACGAAGCTTCCTTTATGACCTGTGCCTGTTCACGCGCTCCCGGGGTAAGCTCATCCTTGAGGATAAGCTCGTTCATACCGACGATCGCATTCATGGGATTACGTATCTCATGGGTCATATTGGCAAGAAACCTTATCTTGCTAAGCTCGGAATTTCTTATGGAAATATATGACTGCTCCTTTCTTAACTTTATCTTGTCAAACAGCGCTGTCTGGTAGGAAACGATCAGCACCGGAAGCAGGCATCCAAACAGGAAGTTCATCACCTTCTCAGGAAAGGTACAGTTATTCTCAAGATAATAGCTGAGCATTTCACGGTTCTGAAAACAGAATATAAACATAAGAGCATAATATACCAGCTCCAGAAATACTATTATATAGGCTCCCCTGTCTTCGATCAGGAAAAACGTAAGGATTACCGAAGCTGCTATAAGCACCGGCCCGCCGTTATAAATATATCCTGTTGTAAAGAATATGGCCGGAAGGATGAAAAAACATGTGACTATGCTTAAGATATACGAAAAAAGCCTGTATTCTCCGAATCTCCATACAACATAAGCAGATCCCAAAAGCGTAATGATATATGCGATCTCCATTATGACCACCTGCCTGCTATAGTGTGCAAACATAACGGTTATAAGCGCGAAAAGGAGAACGGGAACAACATAACCGGTAACAAGATAGAATTTCTTGCGGTTCATCGAAATATTCTCGTCATTCAGATATTCTATTATCCTTTTTACTCTGCTGTTTTTGTTCTCTTTCAAGACTGCACCTATTTTTTATACAGAATCATATCGGGCGGAAGTAAGTTCTTCAGTGATTTCTCTATTTTTTCAATGTCTATCGGCTTACTTATGAAATCGGAAAATCCTGCTTCAAGGAACATTTCCCTGGCGCCGTTAATAACATTGGCCGTAAGTGATACAACCGGAAGATCCGCGAATATTCCTCCATCCAGCTTTCGTATGCATTCAAGTGTGTCAATACCGTTCATCTCAGGCATCATGTAATCCAGATAAATGATATCAACATGCTCTTTCTCAAGAATATCAAGACATTCCTTACCGCTTAATGCCGTCAATACCGTAGCACCGTATTTCCTTAATATTCCGCCTGCCACATTAAGATTGGTAAGATTGTCATCAACAACAAGTATAGTAGCATCCGGACAGGTGAAATCACCCTTCTTGACAACCTCTCTTGAATAAGAAGAGTCCTTATTCATAAGTACTGCCGCAACTCCTATGATATGGATAGGTCTCGTCATTACGAAGCCTATCTTGTTTACCGATATTGATTCGTTTAAGTTCGCGATTATAACAAGATGCTCATCGGTAAGCTCATGCTCCAGAAAACGCATATCACCGTAATAATGCTGCGATGAAACAAATATGTGCGAATACTTATTGTTAAGTACGGCTGCTTCGAAGCTTCTCTTATCGCTTACGACCTCTGAATATACACTGAGTTCGTTGAATATCTTCTTAAGAGACACACACTCGTCGTCATCACCCACATATATGAGCACACTGTATATGTTTGGATTCGTAAGCGCTACTATCCTTTCGTTGGAATCCTCCTGTATCGGAACGTTAAACCCGAAATTGCTTCCCACATGATAGCTGCTCTTTACCGTTATTTCTCCCGACATCTTCTCTATTATTTCCTTGCATATCGCGAGTCCCAGTCCGGTTCCTTCTACGGCATTAAGCCCATCCTCTGTCAGGTCTATCCTCTTATAAAGCTCAAAGAGATGAGGTATATTCTCAGATTTGATGCCTACTCCCGTATCCTCCACCTCGACCTTTAACATAAGCTCATTGTCATCGATGGCTTCACCAGATACCCTCAGGATGATCCTGCCGTCCTTTGTATACTTTACCGCATTATTAAGAATATTTATAAATACCTGTCTCAGTCTCGGGCCGTCGCCGAAAGCATACTGCGGGAGCCGTCCGTCCATCTCGACAAAAAATCTTATCCGCGAGTCCATAAGGCGGACCGAGGTCATGTTTATTATCTCCATGAGAAGCTTCGAAAGATCGAATCTCGAGTTCACCAGCACAATATCCTGCGATCCTGATTTGGACAGATCCATCACCTCATCCGTAAGGGATAAAAGCGCATTTGAGGAATTAAGGATATTATATACGCATTCCTTCACATGATCGTTAACATCCTGGTCAAGAAGCAGCCCTATGGTTCCGATTATCGCATTCATGGGAGTCCTTATCTCGTGTGACATATTAACCAGGAAAATATCCATATTTACATATGCGTCCATGGCTTCCTTATGCAGCTTCTCAAGGTTTTCCTCTTCCAGCTTATGAAGATGCATCCTGTACCTGACAGCCATGCCTCCGCACAGGGCTATGATACATATTCCGACATACACCGCAAGATAATCCTTAAGGGTTTCCGCGGTCATGTCATTGTTTATATCATGATAAAGCTCTCCGGCAAAAAGCACGGACACATAAGCCACTATGTCTATGGCAGTGATCACAGCGGCTGTTTTTCTCTGCAGGAGGAAAACATTGTACAAAAGTCCGATAATAAAATATACGGGTATACAGAAATACAGCTTGCCGTATTCAAAGTAGACAGTCGGAAAAAAGATCAGATTAAGGACGCATGACATTATAATGGCATGGAACTCGTATTTATGTGTTGTATTGCCTATGTATACGGTATACAAAGCCGTCGCAGCCGCGGCAGATGTAACAAGAAATGCCCGTACGGTCGGGAAAAAAAGGCGAATAAGAACAGTAGACAGCAGTAATCCAAATACTACTATCAGATTCATTCCGTTATATATCCTTACCTCCACAGGCGAGCTGTCGGAGAAGTATTTATCCTTAAAGCCTGCGACCATTTCCTTCATACAGCAGTATCAATCCTTATCAGCGGCATGTTCGAACAGATCGGAGCATGTCAGAAACAGCTCCACGAATTCCGGATCATAATGAGTGCCGCTCCAGAGTGCTATCCTCTTTACGGCCTCTCTGTGTGTAAGCGGCTCGGCGCCGTCATTGTTAAACCTGAAATTATCATAACTGTTAACTATGGTAAGTATTCTGGCTTCCATAGGTATATCTGTAGTCATCATGTGGTCCGGATAACCCTTGCCGTCCCATCTTTCATGATGATATCTGCACAGATTGTACACATAAAGCAGGAACTTACTGTTGGTGATAGCATTCGTTACCTTCTTGCAGGCTTCCGCTCCCATGATCGTGTGCGCATGGTTGAATTCCTTCTCCTGAAGGCTTAAGTCAACCATATCCGCTATACACCTGTCTGTCATGCATATTTTTCCCATATCATGCAGCTTGCTTGCAAATACAAGCAGCTGTTTGTCTTCTTCCGTTATCGGAAATCTCCCGGTCTTTATGATCTCTGTCAGGAACAGCTCCATATACTTCTGAACCCGTTCGCTGTGCTCCGCTATCATATGTGAACGGCTGCCCATGAGAGATGCAAACATCTCTACCATGGCATACTCTAGCTCCACTATATTATGAACCTTCTCTTTGACGGTTGTAGTAAGATTATCATTTATCTTCTTAAGCTTACGCTCGGTTTCAATGCTCTGGACATGAACTTCAAGGCGCTTTCTTAATAAAGCCGTTGTATAAGGCTTGCGGATGTAATCAACAGCCCCCAGATAGTAGCCCTCAACCTCGGTGGTCGGATCGTCCTGAGCCGTCAGAAAGATAACACGTACATCGATAAGCCTCGGATCGTTCTTCATCTCACTCAGTACATAGAATCCGTTCACATCCGGCATATCAATATCAAGCAGAATGATATCCGGAGGATCCGGCATATCGCGCAGGAACTCAAGAGCCGTCTTACCCGCATTAACGGGCACGACCTCATATACCTCCTCCAATATCTTCTTGGCCATGATAAGGTTGGTCATATTATCATCGACGATCATAACCTTATACATATGCATTCCTCCCGGTAAAACTGTATTGTTCCGTCCAAAACCTTTTATGCAGATCAGCCTGTCTGCATGAGATATTTCATCCCGTCCTTAAGCCCGTCCACGGTAAGACGGTTCATCCTGAAAAGTCCCTTTACCGCAGTCTCCGCCTCTCTCCACGGAGCGTTGCCCGGAGCCATCTTGGGATTAAGCCATATTATGCGTTTGAAGTTCTTCTTCATAAGCTTAAGCCATTCATATCCCGACAGGCCGTCATTGGGTCCCCTGTAATTTCCTGTATCCGAATACAACTCCTCCGGAGCCATTGCGGCGTCTCCTACGATTATCACCTTGTAATCACTGTCAAGATTTTTGAATATCCACTCGGTCTCTATCCAGTCGCCGAATTCGCACTCGGGTGTATTATACAGCCTTGCGTAAATACAGTTATGGAAATAATATGTCTTGACATCCTTGAAGTGATTGGACTTGTTAACCGACTGAAACAGCTCATTGAGCAGTGTACTGTACGGTATCATGGTCCCACCCGAATCCATGAGGAGCAGAAGCTTAACCGTGTTCTTTCTCGGCCTGTCAAATACCAGCTGCAGACATCCTCCGTTATTACAGGTCTTATCTATCGTACCGTTTATATCAAGCTCGGTCTTTGGTACATCAAGCCTTGTCGAAAACTGTCTGAGCTTCCTTAAAGCCACCTGGAACTGCCTGTTGTCAAGCACCCTGTCATTACGGAAATCCCTGAATTTCCTCTCTCCTATCACCTGAAAAGCCGACTGATAGCCTGTTGTTCCGCCTATCCTCACGCCTCCCATATGTCCGCCCAGATTGCCGAAGGAGGAATTACCCATGGTCCCTATCCACTGATTACCGCCGTTATGCTCTGATTCCTGGTCCTTCTGGCGTTCTCTGAACTTTTCCAGAACCTCTTCCTTTGTTTCCTCTATCCGGTTAACCTCACCGTCGATGAGCTTCTTCATCATTTCCTGCTCAGCAGTCTGCGCGAAATCGCTCTTATCAAGCCATCTCTTCATCTGCTCCGACACATCCTCGGGTTCCATATGTATCCCCTTGAAATAATCGTTGAACAGCATGTCGTACTTGTCGAACTCATTCTCGCTCTTACACAGGATCATTCGGGAAATATAGTAGAATTCGGTAAGGGAAGCATGCGTAAGACCCTTATCGACCGCATCGATAAGGGTTAACCATTCGGATAAAGATACATCCATTTCATGATCTCTCAAAAAAAAGAAATAATCTGTGAACATCTGTACACCTGATCTATACGTTTCTTCTTACTACCGCCTCAAGATCCTCATCCTTCTTTATAACGGTTCCTACAAAGGGGAGCTCGGAGCATATCTTCTCGGTCGGTATCCCGCCAAGCTGCAGCGCCCTTATCCAGTCAATAAGCTCGGAGGTACTCGGCTTCTTCTTCACATCGCGGATCTCTCTTATTTCATAGAAGGCCTTAAGCGCCTCACTCAGCAGATTCTCGTCAAGACTGTCAAAATGCGTCCTTACTATCTCGCTCATCAGCTCCTTATCCGGGAAAGCAATGTAATGGAAAATGCATCTTCTTAAGAACGCATCGGGGAGCTCCTTCTCCGCGTTCGACGTTATTATCACAATGGGACGGTGTTTTGCCTTTACCGTTTCTTTTGTCTCATTTATATAGAATTCCATCTGGTCAAGCTCCCACAGAAGATCATTGGGGAACTCAAGGTCGGCCTTGTCTATCTCATCGATCAGAAGAACCACCTGCTCATCTGCCGAAAATGCTTCTCCAAGCTTTCCGAGCTTTATGTATCTGCTTATATCATCTACGCCTTCCTCCCCGAACTGACCGTCATAAAGCCTCTGTATGGTATCATACACATACAGACCGTCCTGAGCCTTGGTCGTTGATTTAATATTCCATATGATGAGCTTCATTCCCAGCGATTCGGCAATGGCATTTGCAAGCATTGTCTTCCCCGTGCCGGGCTCTCCCTTTATAAGCAGCGGTTTTTCCAGAAGTCTTGCCACGTTTACCGCCGACATAAGCTCGTTTGAGGCCACATAGGTTGTTGTACTTTTGAATCCGTCCTTATTTATATCCATGGTTTCCAGTCTTCCCTTCGATATCTGTTTGTAAAATATATATGTATATGATAAAATATTTGAGCAAAAATATCAATAAAAAGCCTTAAACAAAGGAGACCTGCATGATAAAAGATTTATTTGCTTCCAAATCACCTCTTCTCTCTTTCGAGGTATTTCCTCCCAAAAAAGACGATGAGTTCAACGGTGTGTTTAACACGATTGACGAGCTCGCCGCACTTAAGCCTGATTTCATCAGCGTTACATACGGAGCAGGAGGAAGCAATTCCAAGAAAACTCTTGAAGTAGCATCCTACATCCAGAACGAAAAAAAGATCGAAGCCCTTTGTCATATGACCTGTGTGGGCTATACAAAAACAGATCTTGACAAAGCGCTCGGCGAATTCGATACAGCGTCATTAAAGAATCTTCTGGCGCTTCGCGGAGACAGGCCTGCATCAATGACAGACGAACAGTTTAACAGCCGCGAATTCATGTACGCCAATGAGATGGTCGGATATATAAGAGACCGCAAACAGGATTCGGTATGCATAGGCGGTGCCTGTTATCCGGAGAAGCATCCCGAATCCGACAGCCTTTCGGCAGATATTGCAAATATAAAGCGTAAGGTTGAAGCAGGGCTTGATTTCATGACCACCCAGATGTGTTTTGATAATGAACTTTTCTTAAGATATTTCGACCTTCTTGATAAAAACGGGATCGGGATCCCCGTAACCTGCGGTATCATGCCCATAACAAAGGCCGGTCAGCTCGGACGTTCCGTTACGCTCTCGGGCTCCTCTGTTCCCAAGAAGCTCAGCGATATAATAGCGCTTCACGGTGACGATCCGGATGAAATGTTTAAATACGGCACCGAATATGCCGCGGCTCAGATCCGGTCCCTGCGCTCAGAAGGCGTAAGCGGTATTCATATATATGCAATGAATAATGCAAAGACCGTAAAGGCAATACTTGAGCAGCTGTAATAAATACAGCTGCTCTTCTTTATCTGCGCCGTTTGGCTTCCTTGTGTGAAGCAAGTTCAGTGATCAGAGCCCATGAGGTATCCGCAAGGACCTTCCCTCTCTCATCGAGCTCATCATACGGTCTGATAAGCGAGTTGATCCTCTGTTCATCATCTATGATCTCCCCGTAACGGAAGTTATGAAGCTTATAAAAGCGGATATTTCTGTTATGCTCAACACGTCTGAGGCTTTCCTTTTCATCCCCCTGCATTGCGTCAAAAACCGCAGCAGCCTTCCGCAGTGTTTCGGGCGGTATCTCATCGAAAGGTTTGGTGGGCGCTTCATCACCAAGCAGCATCCTTACCTTCACACTGATATGATCGGTGGTAACATAATTCATATCCTTTATAAGGCTGTTAAGATCCTCCCACATCGGGATATCCCCGCCAAACATAAATCTGAACATCTCGTGCCTGCACAGTGCCATGTCGCTTAAGCAGTTATGCAGCACGAAAGCGGGTGTAAGCACATCTCTCGTCTGTCCGAACGGCGTTGCCACGCTTCGGACATTACTGTTGTAAATATATATGGAACCGCTGACCGTGAAGAATTTCTGTATGGTATGCAGTATTTCTATATTCTCCTGTTCCTCATCCGCACAAAGGACTATCCTGTCGGCCGAAGCAAGCAGCTCTTCATCCGTATTCCACAGATCTTCATGGAAGATTATGCAGTCCCTGTCATCAACAATCTCATTGACCGAAACTATATCCGAAAGGAGCTTACGGTTCCTCCTGTACTCACTCGACTCACCAAACACATGATAACGGATGTGCTGATCCTCATAGAGGACATTAAGCTCCAGTGCCCTGTCAAGCATAACAGAGCCGGCATTTCCGAAGCCTATAAGCAGTATCGTCTCCGAGCGGTGCGATACCGGATACTGCTGCCAGAATATACGCGCCGTACAGTCGGTAAGAGAGAAGAAGTTAATGTTCATGGGATGATGGGCAGGGGTAAAATCGGCAAGGCAGATGATGGGAACTTCGATATCCGACAGTGCCACCGCATCCAGGAAGTTCTCCATTTCATTATCCTTCATACACATAATATGGGCATCATACAGTGAACCGCGACGCTCTATAAGTTCCTCTACCGACCATGATACGGAGATGAATTTGGAGCTCTTGTCATCATCCTTGGTTGCGGCATATATGATCATCGCGTCATGACGTACAGCCTTGAGATTCTCGGCAAATATCATTGCCTGAGGCGATCTTGCCGTAAATATGTACCACGGTTTTGCCGCATTGATCGATAGTACGACCGCAGGTCTTATCCTTGCAAAGAATTCGACCATAAAGCCTACAAAGAAACCCAAAAGACCGATACCCAGTATCAGGAATACGGAGGCTATAACACGTCCTGCGGGAGTCACCGGATAGAAATCTCCGTATCCTACCGTTGTCAGCGTCGCCAGCGAATACCAGATTGCATGTCCCATGGTTTTTATCGTTGCACCCGGGGCGTGTCGTTCAACCTGAACCAGAAGATATAACAGGAACAGATATACCAGTATAAAAATAAAACATACACCCAGATATCTGTTAAAGAGAGCTACGATGCGTTTAAGTGTTGCCCCCTTCTCCTGTCTGCCTCTCTGCAGTTCTTTCTGTACCTTATGTGCCGCGATCCTCTGTTTTATGTTTTCTATCTTCTCCTTCATCAAACAGTAACCTCTCAAATATCAGTTCTTATATACCCTGATAAGCATGTATCTTCCGTCCGCACTTTCCCAGACATGCTCCCCGAGCTTTGAAAATCCGTTATAATCCACGTTATATTTTTCAAGCGCTTTCGGCCCTACATATATATAATCAATATCATATTTTAAAAGCAGTGCCCTGCAGTAATCCTCATATCCGCAGCTGTAGAAATTCTTCACCTCTTTATGACGCTCATGAACCTCTTCACTGTCATTATGCCAGACCCACTCATGAACATACCATCCCGAAATCGCGGATGCACCCGTGAATACCGACAGTCTGTTTTCCGGAGAATAGCTGTTCCCTGCTTCCTCAATTATATGAAGCTTCCTGTCCGCGTCCGCATTAAGTATATCTATGGCTTCTCTTTCATTATCAAATGACCGGTCCGTTTCAATAAAGCTCACGGCAGAAATTCCCACCCTGTTTTCAGCTGCGAATATATTCCCGAACCATGCTCTGACCGACCATACTGCATAGCCTGAAAGCATTAAGACCCACAGGCTGAATATAAACGAACCTGTAAGCATAAGCGAACCGGTTCTCTTATTATTTTTAACCAGAGTCATGCCTCTGTCAAGCAGAATGCCCGTACACATCCCGGAGCTTACAGACAGAAGCATAAATCCCTGGAAGGTAAGCTTAAACATCGTGTTATAGCGCTGATAGGCCTCTCCGTATATATCTTTTACATATATTATCTCCGGTACAAGCAGAAGCCCCAGTCCGCATAAGGTAACAGCTGCCATTACGTTTTCTGTCAGCCGGGCATCTCTCCCGGCCCGTCGGGCCATAATATATATTATCAGGACAACAGCCATGATAAAATGGGCAAACCAGATGATCACAAGCTTGTATAAGGGCGAGTGACTGTCTGTAAGATGTATACCGGACACCGGTTTTATATAATTTATACTGAACGGAAGGATAACTATCGCCGAAAGTATAAGGATGAAGGCGCCTTTGAGAAGCACCTTTACAAGTGTCAACAGACTCATGCCATCCTTCTTAATGTCCGTAAACAGTATAACAGCACCCGCAACCACATAATATATCGGGAAATCCCAATAATTTACCCCTTTGAACAGCCCCAGCAAGACTCCTGTCATTATCATATGGGGACTGAATATCTGAGCCGCAAGATCCCCGTTCCGGTTCTCATTTTCCGCTGTGCCGTTTGCTGTATTATCGCAGGAAGAAGCCGAACCTTTGTCACCGTTTCTGCAAAGCGCGTAATCAAGAAGCACCGCCAGCAGCGGTATTGTAAAGAGCATATTGCATACATGGGCGTGAAGATCCCCAAGGATCAGAGTATATGAGGGGAACTCGTGCTTGCCCTTATCCGGGATATCCGGATAGTTGCCGATATAAACCGTAGATTCGGGAAACCAGTAATTATTTAACGCCTTAATCCCGCTCAGCTTATTATAAAGCTGCTGTACGATCCCATAGATTATCCAGTGTCCGTTACCTCCCATCGCGCACATAAGAGAAGCCGCAATGCCGCCGGTATATGCTCCTGCCCTGCCCATCGCCCTGTATGATCTAAGGAATGCCTCCACCATCGTATACACCGTCATCGAAAGCGATGCAAACAGTGTGCAGAGCATCAGATTATAGCCATACTCAGGAGCCACACCACTGATCCTGCACAGAAAAACCGATACTGCCTGTCCAAGATAATAGTAATTTATCTTCTCGCCGGCACACCACATATCCTCGAACGGAAGCTGCTGCTGCCGGTACATTGCCTTCATAAAACCGAAATCCATATATTGCTCGGTCTGAGAATCAATTAACGGTTTAAAGCCTTTGATCCAGGACGCGGCTATGAGAAGAACAGCAAAAAGACAGAATCCGGCTATAAATCTCCTTCTTTTTTCCGCCGCTGTTCTTTCCTTTACTGTTTCGCTGATTTTAGAGGGTCCTTCCTTCCTATAACGTATAAACGAAAAGAACAGGGAGGTAATGATAAGGCCGGTCCGGCATGTAAAGCTGTTAAACGGCAGGCCTGTGATCACACAAATCCAGAAAACAGGTAAAAAAGAGACTGCCGTACCGATACCGAGCCCTATCGAAAAGCCCTCATCCGTCAAACGCAGCCCCCTGAAATCAAAAACAGGCTTCATAAGCAACGAAACAGCAAGGCAGGCTATAAGCCACCTTATCAAAGCCATTGCACCCATTCCCTATTTCCTGACAAATTTAAGAATATCGTTGTACATAACAATTACCATTATTATCATCAGTACGGCAAATCCGACGAAATTCACCACTGCTTCCTTATCCCTTCCAACGGGCTTTCTTCGTATTGCCTCAATGAAAAGAAGTATAAGCTTACCGCCGTCAAGTCCGGGCAGCGGAAGAAGATTCATTATTCCAAGACTTGCAGAAATTATGAGCGCGAGATTCAGCATGTTAAGTACTACAGTAGGCAGTCCCTCCTGTTTTGCTTCCCTGTATACGTCTCCCACTATCTTAGCCGTTCCCACAGGACCGCTTAAGCTGTCCATTCCAAGCCTTCCGGCAAAGAGCCCCTTCAAACCGTAAACGGTACTCCGTATGTTCATTCTCACATAATACAGTGAATATTTAAGGATATCCGTTGAAGACCACTCCTTAAGGCTTGTCCCGAAATTGATACCGAACAGATATCTTCCGTACTCCTCAGAATATTCCGGCCTTACGGATACGTTATACAGCTTTCCGTCTCTTTCATACGTAAGTGCCACGGGTTCGCCGTTGGCTACCGTATTAAATATGATCACTTCAGTTGAAATATCAACATTTTTACCGTTGTATTTTCTGATGATATCGCCTTTCCTAAGTCCGGCCGTCTGCGCAGGCGATCCTGCTGTAACATCCACAAGTTCGGTCGTCATGACCACACTGGAGGCGGCCAGTGAAAGAATGAGCACGCTCAGGACAAAGGCAAGTACTATATTGAACATAGGGCCTGCGAACGTTGTGAGTATCCTCGCCCATACACCCGAATTTCCATATAGCTTTTCAGGTTCTTCACATTCGGGATCATCCTCGAATATGCATGCACCTCCAAAAGGTATCGGTTTAAGGCAAAACAGGGTATCATTCTTTGTAAACGAAAGGAGGGTAGGTCCGAATCCCACCCAGAATTCCTTAACATATATTCCGTTAGATCTGGCAATTATGTAGTGCCCGAATTCATGCACCACAACCACAATGCATATTATCAGCAATGTATATATTAAGCTGACTAAACGATCCACTTTACCACCTGCTTTCTACATACCTGTATGTTTCCTTTTCCGTATCCAGTATTGAATCCACATCCGGAGACGCGATCGTACTGTGAGCATCCATGGCGGACTCTATAATATCATATATATCGAGGAAGCCTATCTTTCTGTCAAGGAACATTGCAACAGCCTTCTCATTGGCCGCATTGAAGACTGTAGGCATTGAACCTCCCTCGGCAGACGCCCGCATCGCAAGCTTAAGCCCTCTGAACGTATCTGTATCGGGCTCTTCAAAAGTCATTTCCCCGAGCCTGAAGAAATCCACTCTTTCGGAGTCAAGATAACGTCTGTCAGGATAAAACAGAGCATATTGTATAGGCAGCTTCATATCAGGCATACCAAGCTGCGCGATCACTGCTCCGTCCTCATATTCCACCATTGAATGTATAATACTCTGCGGATGAACGACCACCTGTATACGGTCTGTCGGCACATCAAACAGCCATCCCGCCTCCATCACCTCAAGTCCTTTATTTACAAGAGTAGCCGAATCAACCGTTATCTTCCTGCCCATAGACCAGTTGGGATGCTTAAGTGCATCTTCAACCGTCATTTCCTTTAATTCCTCTCTTTTCTTTCCCCGGAAGGGACCTCCGGATGCTGTGAGCAGAATCTTTGATATCCTCTTTCTGTTCTCACCGTTCATGGACTGGAATATCGCACTGTGTTCACTGTCAACCGGAAGAATGGATACATTGTACTCCTTAGCCATCGGCATGATTATATGCCCCGCACATACGAGGGTCTCCTTATTGGCAAGAGCTATATCCTTTCCGGCTTTAATAGCCGCGATAGTCGGGCGTATACCGATCATACCCACCATAGAGGTAACAACGGTATCCGGGCCATCAATGCAGGCAGCCTCTATAACGCCATCCATACCTCCCGCTATCTTCACATTCAGACCGGCTGTTCTTTTCTTAAGCTCCTCTGCCCTTTTTTCATCAAAAACAGCAACCAGCTCCGGATGAAATTCCCTTATCTGTTTCTCAAGCAGATCTATGTTGGAGCCTGCCGCCAATGCAGCTACTCTTAATTCGTCTTTATTTGCTCTTACTATATCAAGCGTCTGGGTTCCTATTGATCCCGTGGAACCGAGAATGGATAATACCTTCATTATACTCACCTTATATTACAGTTTTATTATAAGTTCTGCGAGGAAATAGATCATCGGAGCCGTAAAGATCACGCTGTCAAATCTGTCAAGTATACCTCCGTGTCCCGGAATTATTACTCCGTAGTCCTTAACATCATTATTTCTCTTAAATGCCGAAGCCGCAAGGTCTCCTACCTGCGAAGCAACGGAACCGACAATGCCGATCAGCATAAAGCACAGAGGTCCGAATATAAATCCCGAACCGTAATGCTTCATAAAGAACGCGGAGAATATCACGGAAATAAGAGCCGAACCTGCTATCCCTCCCACGGCGCCTTCTACTGATTTGGCCGGTGAGAGTTCGGGAGCCAGTTTTATCCTGCCGAATCTCGTTCCTATCAGATAAGCGCATGTATCGCTTATCCATGACGAAATGTAGATCAACCATACGAGATATGCTCCGCCCTGCATATTTCTGGTAAGGAATATAAAACACATCATAACAGGTACATACATGAATCCGAAGAAAGCCTTCATGATGATCTCCCCGTTATACTTTGGAAACGTCAGAACATATGCCGCAAGCATCGCTACCAATACCACGCACAATATAAGTATAAGCTTGATAATGCTGTTATTGTTAAAGATCATAGCAGCAGCGTAATAAACAGCCGTACCTGCATATCCTATGTTCTCTATAAGGCTGTGTTTTCCGTCTCCCGACTCATCATAAACTCCCGTAGCCCTGTAGAATTCAAACAGTCCCTGTACCGATATGAGAAACAGTATGAAGGCCATGAGCGATCCGCCCGCGAAATTCATGACAGCTATCAGTATAACCAACGCCACTCCGCTTATCACCCTTGTCTTAAACATCTTTATACACCTCCGAATCTTCTTTCCCGTTTATTATATGCTTCGATGGCTCTCTCGAGCTCATCTGCACCGAAATCCGGCCAATGAATATCTGTAAAATAGAATTCCGCATAAGCAAGCTGCCATAAAAGGAAGTTACTGAGCCTCTGTTCTCCACTGGTACGTATCAGAAGATCCGGTGCAGGCAATCCAGCTGTATCCAGATATGACTCAAAAATCTCACGGCTTATGAGTTCTTCTCCGATCGCGCCTTCATCCCTGTCCTTAATGATCCTGTTTATCGCCCTGAGCATTTCATCCCGGCTTCCGTAGTTGATCGCCACCTGGAAATGGAGTCCGTCAAAATCTCTGCTTATCTGTTCCAGCTCCTCCACACTCTTCTGTATATCGGGCGCAAGTCTTGACCTGTCCCCCAGCACCCTTACGCACATATTATTCTTTCTTGCTCTTTTTATACAGGTCTTAAGGTAATTCCTAAGGAGCCCCATAAGAGCATCTACTTCATCCTCGGGTCTTGACCAATTCTCTGTGGAAAATGCATACACCGTCAGATACTTTATCCCACGGTTCCATGCGATCTCGCACATATCTTCAACAGCCTTGGCGCCCTGTATATGTCCGTAATTTCTGGGCATCCCCTTGCTCTTAGCCCATCGTCCGTTCCCATCCAGAATGATGGCCACATGTTCAGGAACCTTTAATTCATCCCCCATATATGCCTCCGTTTCCTTGTACGATCATAATCCATAACTTCAGAAAACTCTGTATCCGTTTATAAAAGGGCACGACGAATAACCGCCTTGCCCTTTATTGCATCGCATTTTCATATAAACCTTATACCTTAAGTATATCCTTTGATTTTTCATCGATCATCTGATCGACCTGCTTGATATACTTATCTGTAAGCTTCTGGAGGTCATCCTCGAGCTGCTTGATCTCATCTTCCGAAACATCCTGAGACTTTGCAAGCTTCTTAAACGCTTCATTTCCGTCTCTTCTTATGTTTCTTATCGCTACCTTGTCTGCCTCTCCCTTTTTCTTGACTTCCTTAACCAGCTCTTTTCTTCTTTCCTCGGTAAGCTCAGGGAAAACAAGCCTGATCACGTTTCCGTCATTCGTGGGATTTATTCCGATGTCGGACTGCTGTATTGCCTTTTCTATCTCTTTAAGAAGAGACTTCTCCCATGGCTGGATCTGCATCATGCGAGCTTCCGGAATGGAAATGTTTCCAACCTGCTGAATAGGTGTCGGTGTTCCGTAATAATCCACCTTGATCTTATCAAGTACATGCGGATTGGCACGTCCTGCCCTTATTGCCATATAATCCGAATTCAAATGATCTATGGTCTTTTGCATTTTCTGATCGTATTCTTTAATCCTGTCATCCATAGCCTATCCTCTTAATCTTAAATCCTAAACAGTGACACGTGTTCCGTTGAACCGTCCTTCTATGGTATTTACTATGCTTCCTTCTTCATTGAGACTGAACACATACATCGGCATCTTATTCTCCATCGCAAGTATCGATGCGGTCAGATCCACAACCTTAAGCTGTTTATCTATAACCTCCTGTATGCTTATCTCATCATACTTAACTGCTGCAGGATCCGTCTTCGGATCACCTGTATATACTCCGTCTATGGCTTTGGCCAGAAGTATCCCATCAGCCTCCACTTCTACCGCTCTGAGTACTACTCCCGTATCTGTGGAAAAATACGGATGTCCTGTTCCTCCTGCAAAGAAAACCACCATTCCTTTGGAAAAATATTTATTCGCTCTGTCTTTTGAAAAAAGCTTTGTGAAAGAACCGCACTCAAAAGGTGTCAATATTGCCGTCTTCATGCCGACAGACCTGAATATTTCAGATACATATATACAGTTCATCACGGTTGCAAGCATACCTATCTGATCGGCCTTGGTCCTGTCTATATTCTCACTTGTCCTGCCGCGCCAGAAGTTTCCGCCTCCTATTACGACTCCAACCTCTGTACCGTCATCCGTAATACGCTTAACCTGTTCGGCAACCTTAATGACCGTAGCTTCATCAAAACCGGTTTTCTTATCGCCTGCCAGAGCTTCACCGCTCAGTTTTAGCAGAATCCTCTTCATATAAGATCCTCTTCAATCATTCATCGGAATGTTATTATGTTACTCTTCTTCATCAAAATAGTTGTTTGCAGTAACATCTGAGTAGCACTGTGAACATGAGCCTTCTATTATAGCACCATTATTTATCTGTATCGACTTCGACTTGATGTTACCTACTATAACGGCAGTTGCATCCAGTATTACCGGACCCTGTACATCAATATCACCCTTAACGGCTCCCGCAACAACGGCAGCAGACGCTTTGATGTTTCCTTTTATAACGGAACCGCTTGCAACCTTTACGGAATTATTGGAGAACAGGCCTCCCATAACCTTTGCCCCGTTAACGAATATCTCATCGGCTTTGCTGTCACCTTCAATCTTACCGGTAATTGTCAGCTTACCGCTTATGTCTATATTACCGTCTACCACACCATGAACATCCAGGCTTCCGTCCGATGCTATATTACCCGTTACAGTCATTCCCCTTATGATCGTACCGGCATCATTCTTGGATGAATCGGACCAGATCGTATTTATGGGTGCTGACTGAGGTTCAGGATCACCGAAAATGGGAGTGGTTACGGTATTAATAGGGCCCGGACCGAATACCGGATCCTCCTCAGGCTGTTCTGATGAGTCGGAAAGAGCCGACATCGCCTGCTCGTATGATACCTCTTCTTCAGGTATGTCAAGATCACCGTCATAATCCTCTTCAATGATCTCTACTTCTTCGCCTTCTTCAAGCTCTATAGGATTACCGTCTTCATCTACGTAAACCACTTCCTCGATGATTTCTTCCTCTTCACCGTCGTAGTCTTCGTCGGATTCGGCTTCCTCTACTATTTCTTCCACAACTTCTTCGTATTCTTCTTCAGGCTCGGCTTCCTGAACCGGTTCGGGTTCTGCCTGGGAGGCGTCATCCTCAAACTTGGCAAAAAGATCGGAATAGTCATCGCTCTGCGTTGGAGATTCTTCTTCCTCCACAGGAGCTGCCTGACCGGCTGCTGCAGCTTCCTCTTCAGGCATAAGCTCATTTACAGCCTGTGATAAATCCTCCTTAAAATCCTTGAAAAAACTCATTTCACATCCTCCATTCTCTTATTTCGGGACGCCATCCCTTATTTTACATCTGGGTGTTGTATAGGCTTCGTGTAATCGTCTATCGGAACGATTATATAGCCCTGAGCCTGTAATCCCTCTATTATTACAGGTAATGCTTCTACGGTTGTGGTCTTCTCTTTCAGGTCATGGAACAATATCATCACCTCGTTCCTGTCTTCAGCACTGTCAAGACCGTTTATACCGTCAAATACATTGTTGATTATCTGCTCCTTGGGAAGTCTTACCGATTCCGCATCGCCGCTGTTTACATTCCAGTCGTAATAAACTATCCCACGCTTATCAAGTATATCTATAAATTCCTTCATGTCAATAGTGGAAATATCATTCGAGCTTCCTCCCGGGAAACGGTATATATGAGGCGTATAACCCGTTATACTGTAAATCACATATTGAACATGATTAAGATCCGCCGTAAAAGAATCGGGTGATTCATATACCTCCGTATAAATGTGGGAAAAAGAATGCATTCCAAGCACATGTCCCTCACGCAGAATACGGTTATACTGCTCTTTATATCCTTCGGCAAACCTTCCTATTACAAAGAAATTACCCTTTACATTATATTCATCAAGTATATCAAGTATTTTATCGGTATTCGGACTCGGACCGTCGTCAAACGTCAGATATGCCCTCTTGACGGAGACCGTTGAATCTTTAACCGATTCGGAACTCTCCTCCGTTGTCTTCCTTAGCTCCTCAATCTCTTCCGAAACTACAGGCTTATTCTCCCCTGAAGCTTCACTCGTATCGCTCTGAGCTTTATCCGCCGCAGCAGCTTCCTCCTGCTCTGCAGCAAGATTTCTGTACGCCTCAAGCTGAAGCTGGGATATCAGAAGACTTTTTGCATCGCCGTCCATAACACTTTCTCTTGCATTTCCGTTTGGATAGCAAAGTATCAGCGTAAGGATAACGGCAATTACGAAAACGGCAATAAAACGTTTCCGCAATACTTTAACCCGATACACCATTCCTATTGTACCACAATCATCACCATTATTAAAAGTTTTTTTTTGTTTACTTTTGTTTTTGCTCATCTTTCTTCATATAATATATGAGTATGACGGCCGTAGCAAGGCATGGCAGACCGGCAACCACTCCTGCCGGAGTCGGTCCTAGCAGTAAATGTCCTCCTGATTTCGAAAAATATATTCCGATGGCGCTGAACCCGTTTATTGCCCCATGACCTATGACTGCCGGAATACAGGATCCTGTTTTCAGAGTAACATAAGACAATAAAGTACCAATGGAAAAGCAAAACAAAACCATTGCCGCTATACCCGCAAACGGATAAAGGAAATAATCATATCCGTAATTATGCCCCGCAACAATAAGGGGTGCATGCCACAGGCCCCAGATAACGCCCATAACTATCATCAGAGGTACGGATGACATCTTTTCTTTCAGTCCCTGAAGAAGATATCCTCTCCAGCCCCACTCTTCTCCGAAACAGGTAACACAATTAAGGATCGGTGCAATGAGAATGCTTGTTATTGCCTGAGAGATTGCCTGAAGCCTCATTCCCTCCGGCGTGATACCCGAAAGTCCCTGCTTTTCATATGTGTTTATTATATATTCCATTTCAGGGGAATAATCACCGGGGAAAATGATATAGTATATAAAGCATCCGGCAAGCGTAAGAAGCACCGGTGCGAACCAGGCTATCAGATAATACTTATATCTGCCTTCCTTGATATTGAAGCTTATATTACTGTTTTTAAATTTTTCACCCGTAGCATATCTTGCCGCCAGTGCCGAAAGCGCCGGAAGAAACATCGCAAATGCGAGCCTCATGGATATAGAAGCAATTGAATACTGCGGGTTATTCTTCAGAAATCTTATAACAAAAAAATACTCATACAAATAAGTAGAAACAAATACAAAGACAATATAAAGGATAACACCTTTCCCGTTTTCTGTTTTTTTATCCATGATATTTACGCTTATGCTCCCGCCTTTTTCGATCCGGTGGACCGTCCTTATTATCTCCCCTTGAAAACAACCACTATATATATTACAATATTTATGCCGTATATACAAGAACTAGTTATTAACTAAAATTCATGGAGAAAGGTCGTTTTTTTCATCAAATCGTTCCAACATGTCACTTATTAATTTTTTTGTGATTTTTTTAACATAACCCTATTGATTTTTTTTTTTAGTTATGAGATAATATCTATGCAAAGTGGATCTTTGTGTGTAATTAGTGTGTTATAGGGTGTAAGATCCAAAGGAGGATATCATGAAGAAAAAATCTCTTATAGGGATCATAGCAGGGGTAGTGCTTGTTCCCGTTGTGGCATGTGCAATCTTGTTGAATTTCAAGGGTGTGGGTATCGGCGACAGTTCTGCCAAGCGTGATCTGGCCGAAATTGACAGTCAGACTACTTTCAGCATTGATGATGAAGCTATCGCTCTTGCCGCTTCTTCTGATTCAGACCAGGGCTTACGCAACATGGCTCTTGATGCTCTTGACGGTATCAATGCAGAGAGAGCTGCCAACGGACTGAAAGCCTTAAAGTGGGATGGTAACCTCGAAGCTACATCCAGCGTTCGTGCTCAGGAATGTGAGATTTCATTCTCTCACACAAGACCGAATGGCAAGCCTTGGTATACCGTAAACAGTAAGGTTCAGGGTGGCGAGAATCTGGCATATGGGTTTGACAGCGCAGGTGAAGCGGTTGATGCATGGATGAACAGTCCTACGCATGCTGAGAATATCTTATGGCCTGAATTCACCAAATGTTCAATTTCCATCTATGCCGCAGATGACGGAACTTATTATTGGGCACAGGAATTCGGTTATTAAACCGGAATACCTCTCAAAAAGAGACAGGCTAAAACCTGTCTCTTTTTTCATATTCCTATAGCTTTACTCTTTTGCTGATACCCACTCCCATGGCATTGGGTCCTGTATGCGTAGATACCGAACAGGACAGTTCATCATAATAAACCTCAATATCCGGAAATGCTTCCTTAACGACCGAGCACCAGTTTCCCGCATCCATTTTGTTTATAAAGGATCCGGCAGTGCCTATTATAAGATCCTCATGACTTATACCGGCAAACCTTGTATTAAGCTCATTCTCAAGCTCTTCTATTATACGTCCGGCCGCCTTCTTTATTCCCCTTACCGCAGTTCTTACATCGAAAGCTTCTCCCGTAGTCCTGAGTATCGGCTTAATTCCGAGAACATTACCTACTGTTGCTGCCGTTGCATTCACACGGCCCGTTCTTTTAAGATAATTGAGATCTTCAACCGCAAGATAAACAACCGAATCATATGCAGTCTTTTCAAGTACGCTCTTTATCTCCGATGCATTTTTCCCCGCTTCCGCCAAAAGAAGCGCATCCATGACAGATTGACGCTGTGTTACCGAAATCCGGTGATTATCCGCTATCATAACTTTACCGTCATAATCCTCGGCGAATGTCTTTGCATTCTGTGTTGAGCTGCTGAGTCCTGAAGACATCGGAATATACACTATCTCATCATACCCCGATCCGAGTATTTCATCCCACATATCCATGATATTCCCGGGTGAAGGCTGAGATGTTGATACTACCGCATCCGATGCAAGTATCTCAAAAAAACGTTCCTGCGTAAGATTTATATCTTCAATGTATTCCTGGTCGTTGATTATCACGGGCATGGGCATACAGAATATCCCCAGTTCCTTTGCTTCATCTAACGAAATACCGCTGTTTGTATCGGTCATGACCGCTACTTTCATATTTTTCTCCTCGTATAATATGTATTGCCCCCTCGGATCGAAACCCTGGATCGATCCTGTCGGTATATCAGTTCGTACGTTCATCTCCCCAGAAGAATACAGCTACAAGTCCAGGGCCTGTATGAGCGCCGATCGTGGTTCCTATATAATTAAGCTCTACCTTCCCTTTTATTCCGGGCAGCTTCTCCTCCATAAGACTGATAACGGCAAGCGCGTCCTCACGGCATCCCGCATGATTTACAAAAACCTTGCCCTGGTACTGTGCTCCTCCCTCGGCATGGAGCAGCATCTGTTCAACACAGGTTTCCATTACCTTCTTTTTAGTCCTTATCTTGTATCTTGGGATAAGCTTTCCCTCATCATTTACATTAAGCAGCGGACATATGTTAAGCATATTTCCGAAGAATCCCGAAACCTTGCTTACTCTCCCCCCTCTTACAAGGTATGTAAGATCGCCTGTATAAAACCAGTGGTGAACTTTCAGTCTGTTTTTCATGACAAAATCGGCAAGCTCGTCAATCGTTTTCCCTTCATCTCTTAAATCCGCAAGCTTATCCATAAAAAGTCCGTATCCTCCGCTTGCTGCAAGAGAATCTATAACTATGATCTTTCTGTCGGGATATTTCGCAAGCATATCGTCTCTGGCAATATTGGCAGAATTGATGGTTCCCGAAATTCCGCTTGAAAGGCACAGATGGATTATATCCTTTCCGTTCGAAAGAAACTTCTCAAAGTGGGTAATATATTCATCTACATTAAGCTGGGAAGTCTTTGTTTCCTCTCCTTCAGCCATCCTTCTGTAGAATTCATCAAAGCTCATCGAATGACCCAGATCGTCCAGATACATTTTGCCGCCTATATAGAAATGAAAGCAGCAGTAAGCAATATTTCTCCTTTTAAAATATTCTTCCGGCATATCTGCGGTCGAGCAGCAGCTTAATACATAATCTCCCATTTAATGATCCCCTTTCCGTTACTGCAGACTTGTCTACCTGCTCCTTGTGATTATCTTTGCTATTTCTTCATATCCGGCACCTGCCGGTATCTTAAATACTCCGTTCTGTATTCGCTTGTCATATCCGTTTTTGCATAAATAATCGTCGAAATCCGCCGCATTATCCACCAATCCGCTCTTCTGCAGCAGTCCGGCTACTCCCGGCGAAGAAGCTCCCTTTGAAATCTCGAGAGTATATGTTTCCGTGCTTTTTATATCTTCCTTTGCTTCTTCCACCGCTTCTTGCTGTACTTCTTCTTTTACTACTTCCTTTGCTTCCTCTTTTACTTCTTCCTTTGCTTCCTCTTTTACTTCTTCTTTTACTTCTACCTTTGCTTCTTCCTTTGCTTCTTCCTTTGTTTCTTCTTTTGCCTCTTCATTATCCGAAGATGATGAAGCATTCATTCCCATAGCTGCAAGTCTGTCTTCATTTTCATATGGATCAGATTCATCCTTAGCTTTCTGATTATCTGTATCTTCCTTTACTTCTTCCGTCTCAGTCGCTTTTGATCCGGTTGTATCTGAAGGAACGGTTCCCTTTTCGGTTTTCTCAACCGGATCGGGATTCAACTGAACAACAGGAGTCGGAATACTGTCGGCAGATGGTCTTACCAGCACCGAATCTTCTTCCACCATTCCCAGCTCCGCCGCTCTGAGTTTCACCTCTTCATCTGTCATGGTCTTACGGCTGTACGACATGGCTATGCCCATAAGCACCGCTGAAATGAACAGCCCGCAGCCGAATCCTCTTAAATAACTCTTTAGCTGCATTTATTCCTACCTCTCAAACAGATCCAACACAAGGTTGACCTCACCTACTCCAAGATTAAGCTCCTTGGCTATCTCCATAGCAGTCCGTCCACTCTTATGAAGCTCTATTATCTTACGGTTATTGTTATCAGGCTCCAGATCGGCCACAGTTGCGGCCTCTACTCTGTTTATCCTGCTGTTGTCAAATGCTTCGAATCCATCACGGAGACTGTCCATAGACCCTTCCTGTTGCCGCACTGTCTGCTGTACCGCCTGTTCCGCTGCTGTTTTTCCGGCATCCTCTACCTCTTTTGCCGCAGCCTCAGCCTTGCGCACGGTATTCTTAAGATCCGTCTGCTTGTCGGTCAGCATATCATAAAGGAACATTACCTCTTTATGGCTCTTGTTTATCTCGTCCATGATCGTATTCGAGTATTCACTCACGGCCATGATCTTCTCATTGGAGATTTTTTCAAGGCCTCTCTCAGCCTTCTCCATGGCATACTCTATAGAACTGTCGGCAGCCTCCTTAACCTTAAGGTTCATACTGTCCAATTCCCTCTCGGTAATACGTCTGACCTGATTTCTCAGAGTTTCTTCGTCATAAATCTGTTCTTCCTGTTCCTTGTCCTTTATCAGAAAACTCAGACAAAAAATAATCACTCCGACTATAAGGAGTGTTATTTCCATAGGGGTCATATTCCTTCTCCTACTCTGTTATTCTTTGAAACAATCATTAAATCTTCAGATCAAAGCCCGATGAAGCCGACTTAACCCGTACCACTCCATCCTTTTCTTTTGCCTTCTTATCCTTACGTCTTATATCAAAATACTCGTTCTTACCCTTCTCCTTAGCGTCATGGCGGGTGTCTGTTCCGTCACTTTGTGAAGTGGTCTGAACGGTATATGCCTCCTCATCCCGTTTTACATCCATCTGGTTCTGTACGTTTGCATTGTCAAGCGCTGCTTTATTATCCTCGTTGTGCCTTAAGCCGGCTATATCCTGCGTTCTGGATATAACAGCGTTCATTTCGATGGGACTTATCATATGTACTCTCTCCTGTATACGTCAAAGAGCTTTAATCCTTACGTCCGCTCCTTCTTTTACAAACCTTGAATGTTGAGCCGGAGTTTTCAGCTGAAGGAATACTTCGCTAATGGTAATGCGTGTACCGGGATAAGCGCATCCGGAAACCTTGATCACCGATTCACTGTCCGTGTCATCCATTTTGGACAGATAGTCTTCATACTCATCCATCTGTTTTGCAACTGTTTCACTAAGCTGTTTGTAATCATCGGACATCTGTCTAAGATTCCGCTGCTGGTCCGGTGTAAGCTTATCACCCTTCTTGACACGCATCATAAGAGTGGCAAGAACAGGCTTTATCTGATTAAGCTTCTTATTATTTTCTTTTATGGCCTGCTCCATTGCTGCTGCCTTAAGCTTAACTGTAGGATCCGCCCCGACCTGAATATCGGTATCAACACCCATCTCGGAACCTATCGTCTTAGCCTCAACATCTCCTAGCGCATGTATGCTTCCGCCTGTTATGAAGCCCTTCTTTCCTGTAACCACAACATCCGACTTGCTTATTATATTACTATGCAGGATTGCCTCCGAATGAACATACCCGACTGCTTCAATCGTAGAATTCTCAATAAATTTGGCTATAACATTCCGGCCGGCTACGAGCTTTCCGCGCCCCATGCCATTCATTCCGCGTGCGATTATTATGTCTCCGCCGGCTTCCACATAGGCACCTTCCACGACTCCCTTTACATCCACGTTGCCGCTTGCCTTCACGGAAAATCCTGCCTTGACATTACCTGCGACATTAACATCGCCGTCATATTCTATGTTTCCTGTTGATGTATCTACATCGTTCACCTGATAAACATTCGATACAAATACTTTATTGTCTACAAGAGATACATCTCCGCTTATTCCGGAAATGAGCTCAAGACCGTTATCCGAAACCTTAAGATTCAATCCATAACTGAACCTGGGCTCATATACCTCTCTTGGCGGAATCTCGGTACCGTATATATCCTTGCCGCTCTTTCCGTATTGAGCCGGGATAAGCCTGGCAACCACATCTCCTGCCTTGCATAAGCTTATCATCTCAAGGTTGAAGAAATCAACCGTTCCGTCTTCCTTAAGCTTTGGTCTTGTATCGGGATTCGTGTTAAACAGATACTCTATGCTTCCGTCACAGCCTTCAACAGGCCTTTCACCGTCAGCTATTATATAATCCGTACAATACTTTTTTTCTTTAAAGAAACTGTTTATTACATTATCATGAATACCATAACATATTTTTTTGAACTTAAGATCATTTATAAGCTCTTCCTTCTTAAGCTCCATTCCGCCGTCGGATCCGGGGAAGAAACGGACCGTACAACGCATTCTGTCATCGGAAACCAGCAATTCATAACTTTCGGATACTTCATGGCATGGCTTACTGTCAAGCTTTATCTCACACTTACCGCCCTCCGCATTTTGGATTGCTCTGGCAACCTCAACCTTATCTACCACCTGACCATGCCTTATAAGATACTCCTGCATTTCACCAAACGAAAATGCATCACCGTTTCCCTGTGGCGGTATAAGTTCAAGATAAGTCCCGTCGTTCTTTATTCGAAGCCTGAAATACGCATTCTGATCACCCATATGCTTTCCCCCGCTACTCTTATTCTTCCTGTCACCGATCATTCATCCGGGTTACTATTGTTAAGAGTTTATAAGTACTCCCATGTACTTACCCATCTTTCCACGCATCTTGTTTAGAGCTTTGGTATGAAGCTGGGATATGCGTGACTCCGACACCTCCAACACGTTACTTATTTCCTTAAGCGTAAGATCTTCGTAATAATACATCAGGATTACCTGACGTTCCTTTTCGGTCAGTTGATCCATTGATTCCTTCAGGACTATCTTAAGCTCCTCTTTTTCTACAGCCTCCTCCGGCAGATCATAACGCGATACCGTTGAGCTCTCGCTTATATCATTGGCGCCGGATTCGGTAAATTCATCCAGTGATATGATATTGGTAACCTTCATCTGTGACTGCCAGTCATCATATTCCTCACTGGAAATACCCAGCGCCTGTGATATCTCCTCATCCGTAGCGGTCCGCCCGGTTTTGCTTTCGATATCTTTTATGGCATTGGATATATCCCGCTGACGTTTCCTTACTGTCCGCGGGATCCAATCCATTTTTCTTATCTGGTCAAGTATGGCGCCTCTTATACGAAGACTCGCATATGTTTCGAACTTCACTTCCTTGCATGCATCGAACTTATCTATCGCATCAATAAGTCCGAATATGCCATAACTTACCAGATCGTCGTATTCAACGTTATACCCGAGATACATGGACAACCTGCCTGCAACGACCTTTACGAGCGGCGCATACTCCAATATTATTTTTTCTCTCAGCTCACGGGTCGGATTCTTGGCATAATCAGCCCAAAGCTTAAGCCTGCCTGCATCGTCCATATATCACTCCGTTTTATTTACCCTTCTGCTCTGATGTCTTACTGTTGCAACGACTGTTCATCCTCAGTCACTGCATCCTCGAGGATCCCTTCCTCACCGTTCCCTTCTGCATCCCCATCCTGCTTTTCAAGTACTTCGCCCTCGTCATCCACGCGTTTATCATCAGATATTTCGAATTTGTCAAATACCTTCTTGATGCTAAGACCTATGATAAGGAATACAATAAGTACTATCAGCAGCACGACAAGCATATCGTGAAGGCTGTAATGATCCAAATATGTAACTATGCAGGCTACCGCACCTGCCAAAAGCATTACAAAAAGCGGCACCTTCTTAGTATTCATATAACATATACCTGCTATATCTTTTTTACATCCCTGCCTACTGCCTTGATCACAAAATCTCCCGTTTCGGGAAAGAACTCCACCGTGCGCCCGTAATTCAAGCCGGTATCCTGCGCAAGGATCGGGATCTTCATTTCCCCAAGTATCTTGACAACCGCTTCGGCATTTCTGGCGCCGACTGCCATTGTTTCCGATTTACTCTGCAATGCGAACATCTGCGCCCCACCGGCGATCTTTGCCACCAATCGTGTTCTGGAGGCACCGGCAGCAACCATAATACGAACCAGTTCGGCAATTCCCGTATCCGCAAATTTTGCTATACATGTATTATTGGCAATCTTCTTGCTGTCGGGCAGCATGATATGTGCCAGACCGCCAACTTTTGTAATCGGATCTCTTATTGCAATACCGATACATGAACCCAACCCAAGTGTTGTTATAGCATCGGGAGCTTTGCACAGCTTAAGGTCCGCCATACCAACCTTTATCATTTCACCCATAATCGTTTACCCATTACATACCTAAAGAGCCCAAAATCTTATCATACGACTCAAGATCCGGCACAAGTATAAAGAATCCGTCCAGCTTCATGTCATCGGAAAACTGTGTCTGTATCAGAAGCATCTTGTCGCCAACCTCTCCAAATTCTATTGCCGGAACACTCAGAATGGATCCGCACATATCTATGCTTATCGCAGGAATTGAAGAGATTATCTTAAGATTGGTAAGCATGGACAGGGACGACAGATAGGAGCCCGTTATAATATTACCTATCTCCTTCAGCGCCGAATACTCCATTTCACCGAATTCCGAGACATTATCCACCTCCGGCGTACCCATAAGCTTACTTATCAGAGTTATAGCCGATTTCTCTTCAAGCAGGAACATTATGCTCCCCGTAATATCTCCCTCTACAAGCTGGTAAATCCCGGCCATAAGCTGTTCCTCGCCTCCCATTGCTTCTCCTACCTCGGAGAATTCAAGAAGGTCTACCTTGGGTACCTTCATATCAACCTTGGTATTAAGAAGCTGGGCCAGCGCAGTGGTTGCATTTCCGGCACCGATATTACCTATTTCCTTGAGAATGTCAAAATAAACACCCTCCATATTATTAAGATCAATCTTAGCCATTTAGTCTACCTCATATAAACCGCGTAAGTATCAGGCAGTTTCCTTCTCCGATATAACAACATTAAGGTCAAGCAGCGAGATAAGAGTTCCGCCTGTTTTACCGATTCCGTTGATATAGGTGGGGTCGTTGTTTGTGCTGCTTCTGGAAGCCGCATCAATATTGTTATCCGTAAGCGTAACAACCTCTTTAACCGCATCAACAATAATACCGACAGGAGCATTGGGCTCCAGCTTGATAATAATTATCCTTGTCTTATTGGTATTCTCTACTTCGGGAAGATTAACCTTCATTCTGAAGCTCATTACCGGAACCACTTCACCTCGAAGATTTATAACTCCCTTAAAATAGTCCTGACAGTTGGGTACTCTGGTTATCTTCTGCATACGTACAATATTATCAACGTATTTAATGTCTATACCGTACTGCTCATCTCCTATGTTTATTACGATAAACTGAGTTGTGTCAAACTCGTTATTCATTAAGCTAATCTCGTCCATGATGCCCCTCCTTTTAGTGTCATAAGATTCAGCCGCTTTAGCTTTAAAGCGTCCTTACGACCTTTCTCTTTAATTTAATTCATATAATAATATCAGATAAGACAATTAGCATCGATGATAAGTGCAACTTCGCCATCGCCCAGGATCGTCGCGCCGCTTATCATCCTGCTTGTGCAGTTAATGTATTTTCCGAGTGATTTGATAACGATCTCCTGCTGTCCGATAAGTTCATCAACAACAAGGCCCGCATACTGATCACCCTTCTTTACGATAACCACTATCATCCTGTCCTTGTTCTCTTTCGGCATCTCGAGACCCAGTACCTCATGCAGTCTGACAATGGGAATAACGTTTCCTCTTAAGTGGATTACTTCCTTGGCCTCAACATACTTCACATCATTTTCACTTATATCCTCAATGGTATCTATCGAACCGAGCGAGATTGCATAGGTCTCTCCGCCCACAATAACCATGAGAGCCTGTATGATAGCAAGCGTAAGCGGAAGCCTTATCGAGAAGGTGGAGCCTTCACCAAGCTTGGTCTTAACGCTTACATCACCGCCGAGAGCTTCTATCTTGCTCTTAACAACATCCAGTCCTACACCTCGTCCGGATACATCCGAAACCACCTTTGCAGTCGAGAAGCTTGGCAGGAACAGAAGATCTATGATCTCCTTGCTGCTCATGTTCTCACCCTGTTCAGCCGTAATGGTACCACGGTCGATAGCCTTTCTCTTAACGGCTTCAACATCGATTCCGTTACCGTCATCCTTAACCTCAATGACAACGTTATTACCATCCTGATATGCATCAAGGAAGATTGATCCTGTGGGATTCTTGCCCTTTGCGATTCTTTCCTCCGTTGATTCAAGACCGTGATCAGCCGAGTTACGGAGCATATGCATAAGAGGATCACCGATCTCATCCACCACTGTACGGTCAAGCTCTGTATCCTCACCTGACATATACAGTTCCATCTTCTTATTGAGCTTCTTGGAAAGATCCCTTATCATTCTCGGGAACTTGGTCGTGATACTTTCGATAGGTACCATTCGAACCTTCATAACCGATTCATGAAGATTGGTCGTAACACTTTCAAGATATTCTATCTGTTCGTTAAAGTTACTGTTATTTCCGGCCTGGCCGCCCGATGCTGCGGAAGACACCAGTGAGTTCTTTGCAATGATCAGCTCACTCACGAGGTTCATCAGCACATCCAGCTTCTCTATGTCTACTCTGACCGTTCTGTTTACTACAGGCTTGTTTGCTCCCTTCTTGGCAGGTGCGTTACCGCCCTGTGCTGCCGGTGCAGCTGCAGGTGCCGCAGCAGCTGCGGGTGCAGGTGAAGCGGGTGCTGCGGTCTCCTCCTTTGCAGGCTGGGCCGTCTCGGCTGCGCCCGACTCTTCTTTGGCTTCCACTGCCTTTTCATTGGCTTCTCCGCTTGCTATGGCATCGGCAGCGCTTACCTTCTCGCCGATAACCTTCTCTATCTCGGATACGCTCATGATGGCTGCTTCTACCTTGTCATAGCCCTCTTCGCTTATAATATACAGACTGAAGTCAAAATCAAATTTCTCATCTTCTATATCCTGCGTGGACGGCTCGGATATGATTATCTCACCGAGCTCCTCAACAGCCTTGAATACCAGAAATGCCCTTGCTGCTTTAAGGATACAGGACTCCTGAATAAATACGGTGCATCCGTAGATATTCATCTTCTTTTCTTCAGCTTCCTTAAGGGCATTTATCTCGTGTTCCTGAAGCGCAATGTTCTTCCACTTCTTATCACCGTTTTCGTTACCGGCATCCGAAGCCGGCTCTTCCTTTGTTTCCGCAGGTGCTTCCCCGGTTACATTTCCTGTTCCTTCATCAAGGCACTGCTGTAACGCTTTAATTAAAGCGGCATTATCATTGGTTCCCTCATCCTGAGTCTCCTGGATCGTGTTTTTATACTCTTCCAGCGCATCAAGCGTCTGGAAAAGAACATCCACAAGATTACTCGTAACCTTCATCTTGCCGTTTCTTATCTCCGAGAACACATTCTCCATATCGTGAGTAAGAGCCTGCATCCTCTTATAACCCATTGTACCGGCCATACCCTTCAAAGAATGTGCCGCGCGGAATATCTCATTTATGGTATCCGCATTCTCCGGTTCATTCTCCAGGATCATCAGCTGGTCACTCAGACTTTGTAAATGCTCATTTGTTTCATCGAGAAAGATTTCCAAATACTGGTTAACATCCATGGCTAACATACCCCCACGTTCTTAATAATTTGTTCTGCAACCTGTGTAAGCGGAACCACCTCATCGGCAAGTCTGCCTTCAACTATGCTTCGAGGCATTCCGTAAACGGTACAGCTTTCTTCATTCTGTGCGATGACATGAATCTTCTGACTCTTCTTAAGATTAACAATACCGGCGGTTCCGTCAGCTCCCATTCCGGTAAGGACAACACATACTACTTCGTCATATCCGCATCCAACCAAAGACTCATACATATAATTGGCACACGGCTTAACACCTTCTCTTGACGGTTCATCCGTAAGGTGGAGCTTCATAGCTCCCGCCGACTTCGAGGCTTTAAGATGAGCGCCTCCCGGAGCGATATAAACATGTCCGTTGACTATCGTTTCCCCATCCCTTGCTTCCGTCACTTCCACATCACTCAGTTCATTAAGACGACTTGCAAGCGATGCGGTAAAGCCCTTGGGCATATGCTGTACAAGAAGAACCGGTGCCTTAAGATTACCCGGAAGTCTGGGAATAACTTCCTGCAGGGCCTTGGGGCCACCTGTCGATGACGCTATGGCAACGATCTTCCTTCCCGGAACTTTGGGATGAGATTCCGAAACAGCCGGACCATCCGTTCTTCCGGCAGCCAAAAGGCTGCTTCTCGTACTGCCCGCTCCGAATCTTGATACCGATGTTCTTCCTTCTCCCGGCTTCTCCGTCCGGCCTGCAGCGGTATCACCCGCACGTGATCCCGTCGCTGTTCCGGACTTGCCGGTATGGAAGTTAACATCATATCTTGATACAAACGTCGTTCCTTTATGTGCTGTATCCGATGCAAGATGAGCTCCCGCTCTTGCCATATAGTTCCGGTTTGCCTTTGTTACCACATCGAGCAGATCCAGAAATCTCTTTCTGAACTCATCATGCCTTGCGTCCGCAACATTCTCGGGCTTTTTTATGAAATCCACGGCTCCGAGATCAAGGGCTCTGATAGTCTCCTTCGCACCCTCACCTGTTGTGGTACTCGCCATCAGGACATTGGCATATACTTTACTCTTCTGCATTTCTTCAAGCATTTCCAGCCCGGTCATCTTGGGCATATATACATCAAGAACTACAGCATCATAAGTCTTTGCACATATTTTTTTGAACCCGTCTGCTCCGTCTATTGCATATTCGACGACCTCAAATCTGCTGTCCGAATTTATTATATCACACAGAACCCTTCTCATGAGTGCAGAATCATCTACGATAAGTATTTTCTTTTTCAATTCTCATCCCTTCTCTCTGCGCCTGATTTTTCTTTCCTCTTCAAAGATGAACTTTATTATGCTTTCACGCTCATCATTCATTATATTAATGAACTGTATCCGGTGTTCAAAGGAACCCGGCCTGCTGTTAAGCTCCTCCGAATAAAGGACGCGCCCAAGCAGCCTGTACTCAGTAAGCTTGCCGTTCACAAACAGCGAAAAGACAAATCTTATATTACTTCCTTTGGGATATTTCACCCTGGATATAAACCTTGCTCCGCCGCCGCTTATATCAACCATAACACCGTTGTTAAAGGTGATATCGGTATCAAGGAAATGAACCTGTTCAAGATATGGAGCCTGATTACGCTCTTCTTCCGATACATTCCTCGCCTTCATGTCAAGAACACAGTTCAGACGATAGTACTCGCGTCGTTGATATCTTCGGATATCGGTTGTCAGCTCCATGACAAGTATGAAGATGTTGTCTGATTTATAACGGTCTATAACCCTTGCCAGGCACTGATAGAGACCGGACTGGGTATAAAAACACAGGTTGTATTCCCCGTCTACCGGAAGCAGTATAACCTTGCCCTGCTCCATGGGCATCCCTATCTTGATCTGATCCTCGGATATTATGTCATAGACCTGGCTTCTGTAATTCTTCTTTTCACCCTGGTCATTATTATCCCTTGAGTTATTGATAGTTTCAAGTTCCAGCTTGTCTCCTGTCTTAACGTACTTTGATAACATATTCTTCTCCCTGCTCATTATACTTGTTTTTAACTTCAATCCGGGATAACGCATATCCTCCCGTTATTGCCATTCCCTGCTTTTTATCCCCCGTACCATATTGGCAAAGAACCCGGTCATTCCGTGTTTCTTGAATGCCCCTTCTCCCACATTGCTCGTGAGCCTATGCGCCAGTGTCTCAAATGCCCTTGCGCTCTTTGCGTTGGGATTGTCAATGGAGATCGGTGTCTGCTGCATGACCGCCCTTACCAGCTGGGAATCCTCAGGTACGTATCCCAAATATCTTATCGGTATCTTTAAATATCTGCTGACCACGGCATTAAGCTTATTGAACAGCTGCTGTCCTTCCTCCGGGCTCCGTACCT